>OGEO01000175.1_pt1 | contig 75849 bp, 69 predicted proteins | sample 1570661 | NCBI WGS metagenome assembly OGEO01 (sample SAMEA2582142, study PRJEB24529) | metagenome | biome: Human gut stool | place: China | collected 2011
CCCAGCCCTGACTTTCTGCAAAGTTGCGGCAGGCTTCTTTCTGCATGGGGATGTCATCTTTCTCGACCTGTCCCTTTGTCGAAACACGGTACAAAAAAGCACTTTCCCTTATATTTGCATTGCAAATAAGGGAAAGTGCTTTTGTCTTGCTCACTATGAGGTTACTATCGCAAAGGATACGGTCAACTCCCAATAGCGAAAAGATAATACGGCAGCCTTCACTTTTTCAGCACTACGCACTCATAGGGGCGCAGCGTGTCGGCGGTGTCGGGGTAGTTACCCAGCAGTTTCTCTGCATCGATCCAGCCTACGGGCAGGGGCTTGGCAATTTCCCGCTCCCGCAGGTTGCAGAGAACCAGCAGCTCCGTCTCGCCGTCGTACCGGCGATAGGCTAACAAATCCGCGTTGTCGGGGTACAAGAACTCGATTTTTCCCGCACTGATGACCGGCATTTTCTTGCGCAGGGCCACCAGCGTTTTGTAAAAGCTGCGGATGGAATCCGGGGCGTCCATTTGGGCAGCGGCGTTGATGGCCTTGTAGTTGTCGGCAATGCCGATCCACGGCGTACCGGTGGTAAACCCGGCGTTCTCGCTCGCGTCCCACTGCATCGGGGTACGGCTGTCGTCGCGGCTGCGCTGGGCGATAATGTCCAGCGTCTCGGCCTCGGTCTTGTCCTGCTCTCGCAGGATCCTGTAGTAGTTGAGGCTCTCGATGTCGCGGTACTGCTCGATTTTCGTGAAGTGCGGGTTCGTCATGCCCAGCTCCTCACCCTGATAAATGTACGGTGTGCCGCGCATAAAGTGGATGGCCACCGCCAGCATCTCGGCGCTTTCCTTCCAGTAGGTCGTGTCGCTGCCAAAGCGGCTGACCGCACGGGGCTGGTCGTGGTTGCACCAGAACAGCGCATTCCAGCCGCCGTGGGCCTGCATCCCCTCCTGCCAGGTCTGGAACAGTTTCTTCATGGCGAGGTAATCAGGCTCTCTCAATTCCCACTTTTGCCCGTCCTTGTAGTCGACCTTCAGGTGGTGGAAATTGAAGCACATCGTCAGCTCGTGGTTGCCCTCAGCGGTGTAGCCGATGCAGTTTTCCAGCGTGGTGGAGGACATCTCCCCCACCGTCACCATGCCGTCGATGCCGCCTGCCGCCACCAATTCTTTCAGGTATTTGTGGACATTGCGGCCATCGGTGTAGAAGCGACGGCCATCGCCCGCAAAGTCGTCCTCATACACTTCCGGTTTGGAAATCAGATTGACCACATCAAAGCGGAATCCCTTGATTCCCTTCGCCTTCCAGAAACGGAGGATGTCGGCCATTTCTTCCCGCACCGCCGGGTTCTCCCAGTTCAGGTCTGCCTGTGTCACATCGAACAGGTGCAGATACCACTTGCCGAGCCATGGTACATATTCCCACGCAGGGCCGCCGAATTTCGACACCCAGTTCGTCGGGTAGCAGTCGGGCGTGCCGTCCTTGAAGATGTAATAGTCCTGGTACTTTTTGTCGCCCGCCAGTGCTTTTTTGAACCACTCATGCTCGGTGGAGGTGTGGTTGAACACCATGTCCAGCATCAGGCCGATGCCGCGCCTGTCCGCCTCGCGGATAAGCTCCTCCAGATCCTCCATCGTGCCGTAGCGCGGGTCAACGGCACGGTAGTCGGCCACATCATAGCCGTTGTCGCGCTGGGGCGAGGGGAAGAACGGCGTCAGCCAGAGATAGTCAACGCCCAGGTCGGCGAGGTAGTCCAGTTTCGCGGTGACGCCCTTCAAATCGCCGAAGCCGTCACCGTTCGAGTCCATGAAGGATTTCGGGTAAATTTGGTAGACAACTTTATCTTTAAAATCATTCATGGTACACACCTCACAAAATCAGGCAATGCCTTTCTTTTTGCCGACGCTGACGGTCAGCACAAAGGGCACAACGATGGCAATGACCATGCACAGCGCAAAGCTGAGCATATAGGCAGGCTGGATGGACAGAATGCCGGGGATGCCGCCGACGCCGATGGCGTTGGCCGTGGTGGAAGTAGCCACGCAGACAGCTGCCGCGATGGCCGAGCCGATCATGCCGCAGATGAACGGGAAGTGGAATTTGAGGTTGACGCCGAACATAGCGGGCTCGGTAACGCCAAGGTAGCAGGAGATGCAGGAGGGTACGTTGACTTCCTGGGCGTCGGCGTTTTTGCGCTGTAAGTAGATCATGCCAAGGACGGCAGAGCCCTGTGCAATGTTGGACAGCGCGATCATCGGCCACAGCATCGTGCCGCCGAAGTCGGCAATCAGCTGCATATCAATGGCGTTGGACATGTGGTGCAGGCCGGTGATGACGAGCGGGGCGTAGACAAAGCCGAAGATAGCACCAAAGATGACGCGGAAGGAGCCGGAAATGCCGGCGTAGACAACATCAGAGATGACGGAGCCGATCTTCCAGCCGATGGGGCCAAGGATGGTATGAGCGACGATGACGGACAGCACCAGCGAGCAGAAGGGCACAACGATCATCGAGATGACCGGCGGGCAGATCTTGCGGAAGAATTTTTCCAGATACACCAGCGTGAACGCAGCCAGCATGGCGGGAATGACTTGTGCCTGGTAGCCGATCATGTTGATGGTGAAGAAGCCAAAATCCCATTTCGGGATGTCCGCCGCTGCCGTGGACGCGACGGCGTAGGCGTTCAGCAGCTGGCCGGAAACAAGCGTCAGGCCGAGGACGATGCCCAGGCTCTGGGTCGTGCCCATCTTTTTCGTGACGGACCAGCAGATGCAGACCGGCAGCATGTGGAAAACGGCCTCACCGATCAGCCAGAGGAAGCTGTCCACGCCCGACCAGAACTGGCTGATGTCGCACAAGGTCTGAGTGCCGTTATTGAAGAAATAGATGCTGTCGATGCAGTTGCGGAAGCCCAAAATCAGACCGCCCGTAATGATGGCAGGGATCAGCGGGGCGAAGATCTCGGCCAGCACGCTCATAACTTTTTGCAGGGCGTTCTGGTTCTGCTTGGCCGCGCTCTTGACAGCCTCCTTGGAGACACCGTCGATGCCGGAGACCGCGATGAAATCATTGTAGAAATCGTTGACCGTGTTGCCGATGATGACCTGGAACTGGCCTGCCTGCGTGAAGGTGCCCTTGGCGGATTTCAGCGCCTCGATCTTGGCAACGTCCGCCTTGGCGGGGTCGTTGAGGACAAAGCGCATACGCGATACGCAGTGGGATACCGCCGCAATGTTCTCCTTGCCGCCGACGTACTCAAGCAGCAGCCGCGCGTCCTGTTCGTATTTACCCATAGTGTTTTCCTCCTTTTGCCCGGTAGAGCGGGCATCTTTGAACTTGTTCATACAAGTCAATATGCTTTTGCAAAAAAGCAGTGCAGTACGCCTATTTTCGGCACTGCTCACAAGTTGCCCACTTGAAATTTAGCCGAAAAGACGGTATACTAAAGTAAATGTTTGAACAAGCTGCGAGGTACACACCATGCCAAAGGCAAAATATGAAGGCATTTATCACAGCATCCAAAAACGTATCGAGGCGCAGGATTACCCCTATCAATCGCTGCTGCCCAGCGAGAATACCTTAATAGAGGAATACGCCTGCTCCCGCAACACAGTTCGACGCGCATTGGCGGAGCTGGTAGCCGACGGCTATGTGCAGACCATGCAGGGGCGCGGCGTGCGGATCATCTACCAGCCGGTGGGCAAAACGACGTTCACCATCGGCGGCATCGAGACCTTTCAGGAGACCGCTCGCCGCAACCATCTGCACGCTGTGACGAAGGTCACCAAGTTTGAGACTGTCATCGCCGATGAGTGCTTTGCCGCCAAGAGCGGTTTCTCGGTTGGGGATGAGCTATGGAGTATTGAACGCGTGCGGTATCTCGACGGCAAAGCGCTGATTCTCGACGTCAACTACTTTTTAAAGGAGTTTGTCCCCGGCCTGACGCCGCAGATCGCGGCCAGCTCAATCTACGATTACATTGAGAACACACTGGGAATGCAGATCATCACCAGCAAGCGCCGCATGACGGTGGAACACGCCACCGCCCGCGACGAAAAGCTGCTGGACATGGGCACCTATGGCTGCGTGGCCGTCGTCGTGAACCAGACCTTCAACGCCGCCGGTCTGCTGTTTGAGTACACCCAGTCCCGCCACCAACCGGACTATTTCTGCTTTCAGGACATTGCCACGCGGAAAAAGTGAGCGGCAGACACCCGGCGCAGGGATATCCACCTGGGATTTTGCGCTGGGCCGGGGCTCCGGCAAAATGGGTTTTAGGGTGTCCCTTCAGCAAAGAACAAGAAGGATGGCCACAACGGTCATCCTTCTTGTTCTTTGCTGCCTCTATTTTGCGTAAAAAAATGCAAGTGACAATAGGCGCATAGCAAAAGCGATAGGGTAAAATCCGTCCCCACATAACTTCGCTAAATCAAAGTTTAGCGAAGGATAGGGAAGGCTCCACACTTTTCCGCAATTTTGCGAGTTTTTATTATACTTCTTTCGGCTAAATTTCTTTACACCTTCAGCATCCTGTATCCAATGCCGATATGCGTCTGGATATACTGCGGCGAATCCGGCTCGGATTCCAGCTTTTTGCGCAGTGTAGCCATAAAAACACGCAGCGAGGCCACGTCATTGTCCCAGGAACTGCCCCAGACTTCGTGGGTGATATAAGTATGGGTCAGCACTTTGCCGCAATTCTTGGCCATGACGCAGAGCAGCCTGTACTCGATGGGCGTCAGGTGCAGTTCCTGCCCTTTCAAGGTGGCACAGCCAGCCGCAAAATCAATTTGCAGATCACCGTTGGTAAAAACCGAACAACCGGCGGCGTTTTGCAGCATCGAGATGCGGCGGAACGTTACCCGCAGCCGCGCCAGCAGCTCCTCTACCGAGAACGGTTTCGTCAGGTAGTCGTCGGCGCCGCTGTCCAAGGCTTCGATTTTATCGCTGTCCTCGCTGCGGGCACTGATAACGATGATGGGCATCGCAGACCAACTGCGAATACGGCGAATCACCTCGATACCGTCCAGATCAGGCAGACCAAGATCCAACAGCATCACATCCGGTGCATGGATCGTTGCCTGTTGGAGCGCTTCGGACGCAGTAGCCGCCGCAATGTACTTGTAATCTTGCGTTTTCAGTGTCGTGGTAATCAGGTTGCGGATAGGCGCATCGTCCTCCACAACCAGAATCAAGGGTTTATTCATGCAAAGAAACCTCCCCAAGGGGCAGTGTAAAAGTAAAGATGCAGCCGTGCGGCTTATTGTCGGACAGTGTAATGGTGCCGCCGTGGGCTGCGATGATCGTGCGGCATAAGGCCAGTCCCAGCCCAAGGCTGCGGCGGCTGTCCGAAATGCGTTTTTCCCCGGTGGAGAACATTTCAAAGACCTTTTCTTTTGCTTCGTCGGGAATACCGGGGCCGTCATCGCTTACCCGAATTACGGCGCTTTCCCCCTGCGCCGCAGCGGAAAGGACAATGTGCGACCCGGCAGGCGTGTATTTGATGGCATTATCCACCAGATTGATCAGGACCTGCACAACCAGCTTGGCATCCATGTGCGCCAGCAGCAGATCATCGTCCATCTGTACAGTAATCGTGTGCTGCCCGCTGTGCCGGTTGGTATGGCGCAGGGCTTCTTCAAACACTTCACTTACTAACTCTGTAGAGATGGACAGATTCATTCGCCCATCTTCAATGCGGGAGATGGAAAGAATGTTCTCCACCAGATTGATGAGCCACATAGAGTCGTCATAGATGTCCAGAAATGTTTGCTTGCGGGTGGGGTCGTCCATCTTCTCATAGTTGCTGATGAGGTTGGAGGCATTGCCGGAAATGGATGTCAGCGGGGTACGCAGGTCGTGGGAAATCGTGCGCAGCAAATCGGCGCGCAGCTGTTCATTCTTGGCGCGGACGGCAGCGCGCTCTTTCTCCTCGGCATTGCGGATATTCTGGATCGCCAATGTGACCGTAATGATGGAAACGATCAGCATAATGGCAAAGGTGACAGGGTAGCCGCGCTCGTATGCGTGCAGCGTCAGGCGGGGCTCTGTAAAGCAAAAATTGAAAAGAAGCACGCTGGAAAACGAGCTTAAAAAGCCGTAGAAATAGCTTTTGGTAAAAAGCGAGGTCAGCAATGTCCCCAGAATATACACCGATATGATATTTCTGGTAAAAGAGAAATACCAGAAAATATTGCCGATGCCGGTTGCAGCGGTCAGAATCAGCACCGTGATCAAAAGATCCTTTGCCTGTCGGACGGCCTGCTCTTTCATTGTATCGGGAGATGGCTTTTTAATATTCACAGCAAATCCTCCCTTCTGAAGGGTATCATACCATATTTCGGGCGGCATTACCAGCGCCGGAAGCCTTCACGCCGCTCAAATTGTGCGCGGCGAACGCTGCGCCAGAACGCATCGCACCGGATACCGATAAAAACAAGAAAAAGTCCTGCAGCCAGAAACAGCAAAATCAGCAGTGCCGTTCTCAAATGAACCACTTCCCTTGCAAACGATCAGATATGAAAGCACCGGCTCAGGGCCTTGCCCTCGCCCAGCACCAGCAATGTGCCGTCACCGGGCAGAACCGTGTCCGAGTCAATGTTGACGTCGGCAATCCCGTTGCGCTTGATGCCCAGAATGTTGATGCTGTATTTCTTGCGGATATTGATGTCGCCAACGGTCTTTCCGATCCACGCGGACGGCACAGATACTTCCAGAATGGCGTGGTCTTGGTCCAGCTCGATATAATCCAGCACATGGTCGGACCCATAGCGGATGGCCGCCCACTTGGCCAGCTGCTTTTCCGGGTAAAGCACCTCATCCGCACCGTTGCGCAGCAGGAATTTAGCCTGCACATCCCGTTCCGCACGGGAGACGACCATTTTTGCACCCAGCTCCTTCAGCAGGGAAGTGGTTTCGAGTGAGCTCTGAAAATTTCCGCTGATCGCCACAATACAGACATCAAAATTGCGGACGCCCAACGCCTCCAAGAATTCTGCGTTGGTGCTGTCGCCGATTTGGGCGTTGGTCACAATGCTCAGAACGGCGTTGACGCGGTCCTCGTTTTCGTCCACCGCCATGACCTCATGGCCGAGCTTGTTCAGCTCCTCTGCGATGTGGCGGCCAAATCGACCCAACCCGATCAGTAAAATAGATTTCATGGTATGTACCTTTCTTTATCCTACGGTGATGCGCTCCTGCGGTAGCCGTGCCGCGCTGCTTTTGCTGCCGGAGAGCGCTGCATAAATCATAGTCAGTCCGCCGACGCGCCCAATGAACATCAAGAAAATTAAAATTCCCTGTGAGACGATTCCAAGATGCGGTGTCAACCCCAGAGACAGCCCTACGGTAGCAATGGCCGAGGTCGTTTCAAACAGACATTCGGACAGCGGCAGCGTCTCCACCGTGCTGATGACAAACGCTCCCGTCAGCGAAAGGACGAGATACAGTGTAAAAATAGCTGCGGCATCATGGACCGCTTTTTCTTCCATCCGCCGCCCGAACATTTCGGGGCTTTTCTGCCTGCGGAATACAGCAAACGCATTGGCGACAAGCACTGCCGCCGTTGTTGTCTTGATGCCGCCCGCCGTAGAACCCGGTGAACCGCCGATGAACATCAGCAGAATGGTAAGGCCGCGCCCGCTGCTGGACAGTGACGTATAGTCTGCCGTATTGAATCCCGCTGTTCGGGGCGTTACGGACTGGAACAGCGAGAGCAGCAGCCGCTCCCGCAGGGTGCTGCCTTTGAATTCAAAGCAGAAAAAGTATAGCGTTGGCAGCAAAATTAAGAGCGCTGTCGACGTCAGAATAACTTTGCTCTGCAGCCGATAGCGATGAAAGCAAAGCCGATTGCACCGCACGTCATCCCATGTCAGAAAGCCGATGCCGCCCACAACGATCAGGGCGGAAATCGTCAGGCTGATAACCGGGTCTGCGCGATATGCGGTCAGCGAGACAAAAGGCATGTCGGGGGTACCCATTAAATCAAAGCCCGCATTACAGAAAGCGGAGACGGAATGAAAAACGGCTTTCCATATCCCGGAAACGCCGAAATCCCGGCAGAAAACCGGGAGCATACAAAGCGCGCCGATTCCTTCTATCATCAAAGAGGTACGGATCACAAAGCCTGTCAGCCGCACAATGCCGCCCACTTTGGGGGCAGACATGGCCTCCTGCATCCGCCCGCGCTGGGACAGGGAAATGCGCCGACCTGATAAAAGCGAGAAAGACGCGCCGACTGTGATCACACCCAAGCCGCCGATTTGGATCAGCACCATCAACACGGCCTGACCAAACGCTGACCAGTGAGAAGCCGTATCCCGCACAACCAGCCCTGTGACACAGACGGCGGAGGTTGCTGTGAATAATGCCTCATGGAAAGGGGTGACGGTGCGCTCCTGCGCAGAAATCGGCAGCATCAGAAGTGCCGCCCCGATAAGGATAACCGCTGCAAACATCAGAATTATGGACTGAAAGTAATTGAGCTTACAGGCTAAACGCCGATGAAATGGCAAGAGAAATCACACTCCAGCAGAATTTTCGTACAATACAGTATAGCGCCGCCCGTTTAAAGATGGTGTTAAGCTTTTCTGCCGGAATATTAAGATTGCATTAAGATTGTGCTAAGATTGCATTGCACCCGGGCTGCACCCGATGCTTCGGAGATGATCGTGCATTGGCTGTTTCGTCTTTGCACGAAAAATTCGCCGTTTCCACAAGGAAACGGCGAACGATAGACGAATACTGTTTTTTCTGTCTGCTTGACGGTGTGAACCTCAAAGCATTTTATGGCTTTATTTCGGTCTTTTTGGGAGGAATGTGCATCAGCCTCTCAAAACCCACTTATTTTCCAAGCACAACGGACAGCTTGATTTCCTTTTCCGTTTCGCTCAGGTCGAAATCACCGCCGTCGGCGACGGTCACGCGCAGCTCATAGAGTACGCCGTCCGTCAGCTCGGTCACAGCCGCGCCGGTCTCGTCGGTGATCGACCACAGCTCGGGGGCAACCTTTACCAGCTTGCCGTCTGGACCATAGGCGTAGAGCGTCAAATCGGAGGTGCTGCCGGACAGGTTGTTCATGCGGAAGGCCACCGTGGTGTTGGGGTGCACATTGCGGATGGTTGCGGTATTGCGCCAGCTTGCAACCGTACCTTCGCCGCCGTCCTGTGCAAACTGTTCCTGCGCAAGCACATTTCTTGCCGCCTGATCGAGATCGACCTCGCGGTACGGAAGCTCGGGCAGGTAGACAAAGCGGTCCTGCAGGCGGAGCAGCTCCAGATAGCCGGTGGGGCAGTAGAGTGCATTTCCGCTGTTGCCGGTGTACATGCCAATGGCCATATTATTGTAGCCGTACTTGTTGGATACATCCATCGTAAAGACGGTCTCGCCGGTTGCAAAGTCGAGAATGATGTACTGCCACATACCCGTGGTCAGATCCTGCACATAGCCGTAGATATAGCCCGTTGCGGTGGAGAGCTTCATGATCGCGGTGTCGCTCAGATCATTTCGGGTCCAGATACTCTTCATCTCGTAGCCGCTGTCGGTTTTCACGGTGTCCACGCGCTCGACGCCGGGGGCAATCATGGCATTGCCCTTCATCAGCCAGTTCTGGTCATAAATGTTGGCGTAGCTCTGGATCGAAGAATCGTTGTTGGGGTCGGCAAGGCCTGCGTTGCCCGCGCCGAACCAGTTGCAGACAATCGTGCTGACCGTGCCCGCGCCGTCATCGTAGACGATTGCAGAGTTCTCGATTGCCACCTGATAGCCATCGGGCAGATCATCGAGCACCGGCGTTTTTGCCACGACCTCACCGGTTTTCATGTCGAGCGCAAGAAGATTCACGGGGTCTGCATTGTCGGTGAACATCACAAGGTTCGGCGTCAGCGTCGGCGAGCAGCCGCCGCCCCACGCAAGACCGCCGCCGGTGGTCTTGTCGCCTTCACCGCTGACCTTCGCGCCGACGCTCTCATACGGCGTACACCAGACAGCCTCGACACCGTTGTTGGCACGCAGCAGATAGCAATTCTTATTGGTCAGAATGACCGCGCCGTCCTTGGAGGCGGCAATGCCGTTCTCCGCGCCCTCGCCGGGCGTCAGCTCGTAGACGAAAACCGCCTTCGACAGGTCGGTCTGCTCACCGTTGAGGATTGCTTCGATTGCCGAGTGGGCGATATAGCCGAGAACGCCCTGCTGCTGGCGCTCGGGATAGATGCGGAAGCCGCCGGTGGCGAACCAGAGGTTCCCGTCGTAGTCAAATACCACGGAAAGAAGATTCTGCGTCAGCTCCTTGCCGAGCGCGGCCTCTGCCGCCGCCTTGATGTCGATGTCAAGCACCTTTTCAAACTCGGGCAGGACATTGCCCGCCTCATCCGTTGTGCGGAGCATCAGTACATGGTTGTTGCTGGTCGGGCAGACGATGCGGTTTTCAGCGTCCAGAAAAGTATAGGAGCTTTGGATCAGGTAGCTGCCGCCGTCATGCTTCTTCGGGGAAAAATAACCGAGCGTCTTTGTCTCCTCCGCATTCAGATCGCGGATGGCGATGCCGCCGAGCAGCGGAACGACCGCATGACCGTAGTTGTCAAAGTAAATGGCGGGCGATGCATTCGGGTTTGTCGTTTCATAGGAAACATGGATTTCCGGATAGATGCCGAGCGGCAGGATCTCGTCGGTTGAATCGGTGTTATAGCCGTCGTGATGGATGTTCGCATCACTCTTTGCCATGTAGGGGTTTTCCTCGACCTGCTTGGGCTGCAAGGCCTTCACGGGGAGTGCGTCGGATTCCGGCGCGGAAGTGGTCGTTTCCTCGGCAGGCGCGGCTGTGGCAACCGGTGTTGCTGTGGCGGAAGGCGTCTGCGTGGCCTCCGCCGGTGCCTGTGCTCCGCTGCAGGCTGCCATCGACAGGGTCAATGCTCCTGCCAGCAGGAAGCTGCCTGCAGTATAAATCGGGTTTCTCTTTTTCATCGGTGATCCTCCTTGCTGTGTTGGTTGTGATCCGCTCGGGGCGAAGCAGACGGTTGTTTTTCCTCTACCCATACATAAAGCCCCTGCCGGAATGCTTCTTCCGTTATCGGCTCCAGCAGAAAGTAGTCTACGCGCAGCCGGAACGCATGCAGGGAAAAATCCAGCTCGCTGCACCATATAATGCGCGTTTCCGGGAAAAGCGCCCGCAGGTGCTCCACTGCATTCAGCCCATCCACGCCCGGAAGGGAAATTACAGCGTTGGTCGGCGCATTTTTGCGCGCGACCTCAAAGAATACCTCCTGCCCGCGGTAGCAGTCCACCCTGGGAAACAGACCGCGCTCTGCGCAGAACCGTGAAAGCTGTTCTCTGTAAAAGGTCTCCTGCGTTTCGCTCTTTGTCAGCACGGCAATGTGGTACATAGCGCTCCGCCCCCTTTCTGCCGTCGTTGACTGTTTCTGCTTTCAGTATACGGAACGGTGCAGGCTTTTCAAGCCTTTTGGCACGAAAGCCCCAATTCCGGCACGAAATCGGGTTTTTCCGCTGTGCCGGTGCCGGACAGTTGTGGTATAATTAACATAGAATCTTTTCCGAAGGAGCCAGTCTGGCATGAGAATAGCAATTGTGGATGATCTTGAGACCGAGCGCGCACAGCTGAAAACGCGCCTTGCACGGCAGCTGCGCCTGCGCGGCGCCGAGGCGGAGCTATTGGAATTTGAAAGCGGCGAGAGCTTTCTCGCCGCAGAAAAAGAGCAGCGCTTTACCGCCGCGTTTCTGGATATTTACATGCACGGGATGAGCGGCATGGACGCTGCAAAGGAGCTGCGCAAAACGGACGCAGACTGCCTTCTGGTTTTTACCACGACCTCAACCGACCACGCGCTGGAGGGCTTTCAGGTCCGTGCGCTCCACTATCTCGTGAAGCCCTTTTCAGAGGAGGAGCTTTCCGCCCTGCTGGCCGAGATGCTTGCAAGACTCCCCCGCCCCGAGCCGGTCCTGACGGTGAAGGTCAGCGGCAGCGATGTCCGTCTTTGCTACCGGGACATTATCTCGGCAGAGCATTTTGCACATCTGATCAACATCCGCACGACTGCCCTGAAAACGCTGGTCACCCGCCAGAGCTTTAAGGTGTTCACCGAGCCTCTGAAAAAAGATCCCCGCTTTTTCGTCTGCGGCAGAGGCATGATCGTCAATTTAGAGCACGCCGCAGATTTTCGGGACGGTGCCTTCTGCATGACAGACGGCAGCAGCGTCTATGTCAGTCAGGAGCTTTTAAAGCCTGCCCGGCAGGCGTTTATGGAATTTCTGCTGCAAAGGGAGCGTATGAAATGAAGGATATTCTGCGTCCGGTTTTGGAGCTTCTCGTCGTACTCCCCGGCCTTTTGCTTGGATATTTCCCTGTAAAAACCTATCTGAAGCAGTCCCCCGGAAGGCTGGCCGCCTGGCTTTTTCCCTTGATGGCGTGCCTGTGCATCGGCAGCGGGCTTGCCTGCTATCGGCTTGGGGCTTCTACGTTCCTTGCCCTTGCGGGGGTCGTGCTGGCTGCGATCTGCCTGTATACCAGAACGCTTACCATCTCCCTCTGGAAATCCGGCACGATTGCTCTGTCCGTCTGCGCGGTGTTCGCGTGCGTGAACAGCCTCTCCCGTGCCGTCAGCGCCGCGATCATCCGGAATCTGCAGCTGCCGCCGGACGGACCGTGGCTCTGCCTGGGCGCCTGCGTGTTCTATAACGCCGTTTGCTGGGTCATCGTGCTGGCCGCGTATTATCCTGCGACACATACGGTGCGTGCGATGGTCGAGGACGACAATTTTGCGCAGACCTGGTATGTGTTCTGGGTCCTGCCGCTAGCGTTCATCCTTTTGAACCTTTTCATGATCCCGCGCTATCAGTCAACGCTCCAGACCGGCCGCGTACTGCAGGGCTATATTGTGCTGAGCAGTGCGCTTCTGGTCTTTATGTTCTGCTTCAATGCAGTTTTCCTGCTGATGGCAACCAGTCTCAACCGCAATGCGAAGCTGCAGCAGGAAAACCAGTTTCTTTCGATGCAGCAGCAGCGCTATGAAAACCTCAGGACCGCCATCGAGGAAGCGCGGCAGGCACGGCACGATATGCGCCACCAATTAAATCAAATTTCTGCGCTGGCCGAGGCAGGTGACCTGGAGAACCTGAAAAGCTACCTTGCAAAGACCGTCTCCCGCATCCCGAATCTTGATATGTGCTTCTGTGAAAACCGTGCGGCTGACAGTGTTGTCGGCTATTACTGCGCCATGGCAAAGCGCGATGAGATCCCCTTCCGTGCCAGACTCGACCTGCCGGAAACACTGCCGGTTGACGAGATCGACATGTGTCTCGTTCTTTCCAACCTGCTGGAAAATGCGCTGGAGGCAAGCCTTCGCACCGCACCGGGCAGGCGTCAGATCGAAATAACCGCTTGTGTTCACGCAGACCGGATTCTGCTGATCGAGGTTGAAAATGCGTTTGACGGCGAGGTCAACGAAAAGAACGGCGTTTTCCGCTCCTCCAAGCGGAGGGAAAACGGGATCGGTATCCAGTCCGTCACCCGTATTGCGGAGAAAACCGGCGGCACCAGTACCTTTACCCATCAGAACGGCACCTTCACCGCCAAAGTCATGCTCTGCGGATAAGAGAATATCTGTCCAAAAATTGCATTCCTGCCTTATTGCGTATGTAGTAGCGTGGTAATTCTAAAGCTTTACTTTTAGTTTTAATGGACTAGTAGGGGCGGGGCACGCCCCGCCCGCGACCATATACTATAATGAATATAATGGGTTGGCTTGTAGGGGCGGCATATATGCCGCCCGCCGCAGCCGTCCCGATAATGCGGTATAACGGGTAAACCGCACGGGACGCATATATGCGTCCCCTACAAACCTGCCGGAAAAGGCGAAGTTTTAATTTTAACGGGCTAGTAGGGGCGACCATTGGTCGCCCGCCAACTTACCGCAGCAACGCATTTTCCGGGACAGTTTCCTGCAAGGCAAACGGGCACGGGCGAGCATTGCTCGCCCCTACAAGAGTTTTTCGACAGTCTGAGGGGCTGTTTCACATCCCCCAAAAAGAAAGACCGAAGTTGTAAAGCCTTTTTTGGCTTTACAACTTCGGTCTTTTGCTTTAAGTTAATAGTTGTGAACAGAAAAACTCAAAAGCAAAAACAGCATATCGAAATTTTGGAAAAAAGTCAACAGTTAAAATTTCGGATGCCGACAGAAATAAGAATATCGAAACACAACGCACTCTATCAGGCAAGCATCCAGCTTGAGGGACTGGATTATACAAAGTTGTATAGAGCTTATTCGGGAATCCGAAAATCGCAGATAGAGCCGCGTGTGTTATTTAAAGTACTGGTGTGCGCCTATATGAAGGGCGTATATTCCAGCCGTAAAATAGAGGAGCTGTGCAGGGAGAATCTGGTATTCCGCTGGCTGCTGGAGGATCAGAAAACGCCGGATCACTGCACCATAGCAAGATTTCGAAGCAACAGTAACCTGCAGGAAGCGTTCGAGGATTTGTTCTTTCAATATGTAAAGAAGCTGGAGGATAAAGGGTATACCGAGCACTCCGAGGTGTTTGTTGACGGAACCAAAATCGAAAGCAAAGCAAATCGGTATACATTCGTATGGCTAAAGCAGGTCAGCAAACAGCTTGAGAAAATCAAGGCAAGGTTGAAAGAACTGGTATGTCAGCAAGGAAATCTGACCTCGACTAAGGTTGAGAAAAGACTGGAACAGCTCAATGCGGAAATCGAGGCGCAGGGCATTGAAGTGAAAAAAGGCCGCGGGCACCATAAGCCGGAAATCGTTCGGGAGCGGGATGAATTGGCTCTGTTGTATCGCCGCTGGATGGAGTACAACAGAAAGAAGGCGATTTGCGGGGAGAATCGCAACAGTTATTCCAAGACAGACACAGATGCCACTTTTATGCATATGAAAGATGACCATATGCGCAATGGCCAGCTAAAACCCGGATATAATGTTCAGTTTGCTGTCAACAGCGGTTTCATGACCGGCATTGGCGTATTCAGCAACAGAACGGACTTCGGCACGCCGATTCCGTTTTTGACCTATTTATGGCATAAGCACGAAAAATCCTATCGCAATGTCGTGGCGGATTCCGGCTATGAAAGTCTTGCCAATTACCGCTGGCTGTTTGAAAATGGCCAGACTGCATTTATTAAGCCCGCCAACTATGAATCAGGGAAAAAGCGTTCTTCAAAGTCACAGGTTGGCAGAATGGAAAACATGGGCTATTACGAACCGGATGACTGCTTTATCTGCAAGAACGGCAGACATCTGGATCTCAGTTCTCACTATACCTCCCATGCGAAGGACGGTACAGAGCGCAAAATCTCTGTTTACCGCTGCGAGAACTGCTCCGGCTGCCCTTACCGTGCAGCTTGCTGCAAGGCTAAAGACAGCGAAAAGCGCAAAGAAATTTTTGTCTGCCGGGAATTTCAGAATCTGCGCAAGAATTCGTATCACAACATTACCACCGAGGAAGGAAAGTTGCTGCGCTGTAACCGTTCCATTCAGGCAGAGGGTGCCTTCGGACAGCTAAAGCACAATCGGAATTTCAAGCGTTTCCTTACCGGCGGCAAGGTCAAAGTGCTGGCGGAGCTTCTGTTTTTGGGGCTTTCCCAAAACATTGCTCACCTGCTGGCAAAGTGCAACAGTGGACTGCAAAATCTGCATTTGATTCAGCCTAAAGCATACCTGAATTTCTGATTTTTGAAGAATCGGAAAACAGGCTCCTCTGGAAAACAATCGTTATTCAGAAGGGCTTGTTTGAGTTATCTGTTTTTTGGAAATTAGGGGGTCTATGGCGAGTGTTTTTGTGCTTCTGGAAACATTTAACCGTAAAGGGGCTGCTGCACTTGGAAATTTTCCTTGTGCAACAGCCGCTTCGGAAAATTAAGGGAAGGCAAACGTAGAGCACTCGATCGGGTTGAATGAAATACTAATACAATATACAAGCAAGGGAAATCTTGTGATCTCTTATTTCATAAGGGTTTCCCTGCTTGTTACGCTACAAATACAATATGACCATATCCTTATACGAATCAAGTAGTGCAAGAAAGAAGGAAATCTATTTATAAAGTTACTGGATTTTTTGTTCATTGGGCTTATCGCGGGATGGGCGGCTCTGGCTGCGGAAAAAACGGTGCCGCAGCGGTCCGAAGGGGTAACGTGAGCGAAAGCGAACGTTAGCAAGCATTGCATGTGTTTATACACACAAGCATATCAGGGACACCCTGAAACCCATTCTCAAAGGAATATCCATCAACAATTTCGAAAATGGTGCAGCTATACTATGGATAATCGATGCATCTATGCAGGACTTTAATAGAGTACTGGATAGAATAAAAAAATAAAATCATCGTATTGCGACGGGGAAAAGACCGCCATTGATATCGGCAAAAACAGAAAATAAATGAATAAGACTTATATTTTTTGCCGATAATGTGCTATACTATATTGCAATGGGGGATACTATGATCTATATTTCCGTCGAAGATGCGGCAAAAAAATGGAACGTGTCGGAGCGGTCTGTCCGGAATTATTGCGCTATAGGCAAAATTCATGGGACAATTCTTGCCGGAAAGACTTGGAAAATCCCGGAAACAGCGGAAAAGCCAAAACGCAAGAACGCAAAAATAAAAAACGACCTGCTGTCTGTTCTGCGGGAGAAAAAAAGGAAGCAGAGGAAGGGCGGAATCTACCACAAAGTTCAAATCGATTTGACGTACAATTCCAATCATATCGAGGGAAGTCGCCTGACGCATGAACAGACCTGCTATATTTTTGAGACGAATACAATTGGAATGGAAAATAGTGTGGTGAATGTTGATGACATTATAGAAACCACCAACCACTTTCGATGCGTTGATTTTGTTATTGAAAACGCGATGCAGCCGTTATCAGAGACATTCCTCAAACGGCTGCATTTCACATTGAAAAATGGGACAAGTGACTCCAGAAAAGACTGGTTTGCGGTCGGTGAATATAAGCGCGTACCGAACGAAGTTGGCGGGCGTGCCATAGCTGAGCCGGAAGAGGTAGCGTCTCAGATCAAAGCCTTGTTGGCTGCGTATAATGGATCCAAAACGCATTCTCTGGAACAAATTGTGGCATTTCACCATGACTTCGAATGTATTCACCCGTTTCAAGACGGGAATGGGCGTGTAGGGCGGCTGATCCTTTTTAAAGAGTGCCTGAAAAACAATATTGTACCGTTTATTATAGAAGATGATTCAAAACTGTACTATTACCGCGGCCTGCACGAATGGAATCAAGAACATGGGTATCTAATGGATACCTGCCTTGCAGCACAAGATCGGTTCAAAGCGTATTTGGACTATTTCAGGATTCCATATTCCGAGTGAGTTCTTCCCGCAGCTCCCGCTTATACTTGTAATACGTATTCCGTGCGATGCCAATCAGCTTGATGCAGTCGGCATCAGTGAGAGTTCCATCGAAATCACGGCTGTATTTTTTGATCTGCTCCTTACAGGGGGCAGATTTTTTTATGGTAAGCTTTCGCCCCGGCGTCTGGCCAATCTGCTTGCCGTTCAGGCGCGCCGTCAGGATGCCCTCGCGGGTGCGCTGGTGCAGGTCGTCCACCTCTTTCTGCGCCTGGGCAAAGGCAAGGCGGATCTGCTCCTTGGCAAGGTCGGCGGTGTAGCGGTTTAATGCGTCCATGATACCGGAAACAAAACGGTCTGTTGCGGCGCTGCCGGTCTCCGGCGAGGAGCTGATCTGCCGCTGCAGAGCCTGCTTGTAGGTGTCGGTGTTGATGTGCGGCTCCTTCAAAAAGCAGAGCGTCACACCGCGGTTGTACAGTGTCTCATATAGCGCGCAGCCTTCCTCGGCGCTGCGGCTCATGCGGGAAACACTGTCAAACACGATGGTATCCCCGGGCTGTACACAGTGCAGCAGCTTGTCCAGCTCCTGCCGTCCGCGGCAGGCTGTGCCGGTGTAGACCTCGCGGACGATGTGCGCCGCGGGGTAGGCAGCGGCAATGTTGCGCACCTGACGCTCGATATTCTGCTGCGGTGTGGAAATGCGGCAGTAGCCGTACACGGGCATGGTGGTATCACTCCTGACGTTCCTTTGATTTGATATAAGATTATACAGCGGAACACAGAGCTTTGTCAATAAGTTTTGATACTTTACGAGGAGACCTTACTTTTGGTACAGCCTGCGCAAAAAACAAGGCAAAATACAGTCGAAATAAATATGATATTATGTCATGATGACATAATATCTCTGAAATCATGGAGCTTTAAATGGGGTTCCATGCTGTGATTGTATCTGTTATTAGGTATAGAAAAAAGCAGACCCGGCAGGGTCTGCTTTTTTGTAAATAAAGATGCTGATGTTATTGAGCCGGAACGTAGCTGAGTCTTTCTGTCAGAGAAAGGCGGTGCACACCGTTGCTGTTGGGGTTCAGATCGGTGATGGCATCCAGCGCGGTGCAGATCTCCTCCAGCGTGGCGCGTACATCGCGCACCGTCAAAGGCAACAGGCCGACGGTATCGCTGGCGTGGTTGATCTGGTTGCGGTACTGCTGTACCTTCTGGTAGCCGAGGATCGTCTCGATCAGCCTGCCACGCTGTGACTCATCCAACAGCAGCAGCCCCTCCTGAACGGAGCGGTCCAGATACCGGTTCAGCTCGTCGTCAGTGGCAATGCGGAAGAACGTGGTGTCGTCGGCGTTGGAGGCCGTGCGGTCCAGCCGCAGGTCCGAATCAAAAATCAGGCCCGGCTTGTTGTTCTTCTTGATCTCCGCTGCCATCAGGGCGGTGCGGCAGAAGTGGAAGTGGAACAGCGGATACGACCAGTTTTTGCCCTTGTTCTGCAGCTGGGACGCCAGGAAGACAACGCCCTTCTGGGTGGGCTGCACAAAGATGTGGCTGCACACAAAGGCGGGCGTCTGCTCGCTCAGCAGGGTGAACGCCTGCTGGAACATATCGTGGTTCAGGCACCAGCGCACCAGCGTGGGCAGGGCGCGGGCCTTCTTTTTGTCCAGGTTGCGGAACTCCTTTTTAAAGCCCTCGTTCAGCAGGTCGTAAAGCAGGGTGTCCAGCTTATTGCGGGTGACGTTGGTGTCCTTTAGCACGTCGGTCAGGGCGGCTTTCAGGGCCGAGATGTCGTCCAGCAGGCGGGCCGCATTGCAGAGCAGCAGATCCTCCGAGAATTTCTCGATGCTGTTCAGCAGGGTAGCCGTCTTGGGGGAGCTGACGGCGGAAACGCGCAGGTAGCCGGACAGCCGCCCCGTGCGGCCCGTGGCAAAGAACTCATCCGTGGCGGAGATCAGGTCAAACAGGTCGTACAGCTTGTCACTGTCGCGGACAAGTAAGGGTTTGCCTTCCACCAACTCGGTATACAGCACATGGGCGGTGACGTCGCGGATGTCGCGCAGGTAGCGGGCCACAGCCACCAGCAGCATGGCGGTGTCACGCATACCGCCGGACAGGTCGATGTAGAGCGTGTCACCGGGTTGAACCTTCTGCACAATATCCTGGATGGCCTTGGCCTGGGCGCCCTCGTTCATGCTGTCGGGCACGGGGATGGAGACAAAGCTGTCCGCCGGGATCCCGGCTGCGGGCAGGACCTGCTGCCGGAAGTAGTCCAGGGTCGTGACAGACGCGCCGCCGTCCGGCGCGGGCACGCTGGCGGCATTGCGGACGCTGGCGCTGCAGAGGGCCAGGACCGTATCGGGGCGGCGCTCCTTCTGCTTTTGCAGCTCATACAGGACCGTCTCGTTGGTTTGCGCGCGGCTGTAGGCACCGTTTTTGATGTCTGGCTTATAGGCACTCATAAAGAACAAAAGGATATTGCTCATGATCTTCTCCTGACGATAAAAGGGTAGAATAACGAAAAAAGCACGCCCGCCAGGCCGGTTTCAGCCGCCGAAGGGCGTGCTTTTTCTATAGGGCGGAGGAAAGGGAAAGTTAAAACGGAATTCCCGCGAGGCGGGCAGTGCGGGTAAGATACATCGCACACCACCAGAATTATATTTGGTACGGACAAGTTTCAATTCCCGCAGTGCGGGTAAGATACATCATGAAATGGAGGATTTTGATAAATGGCAAACATGGCGTTTCAATTCCCGCAGCGCGGGTAAGATACATCATAAGTATTATTAAAACGCTAAAGGAGAAATGCAGTTTCAATTCCCGCAATGCGGGTAAGATACATCATGGCATAGAATAATAAATGTACGATAGATATCATGTTTCAATTCCCGCAACGCGGGTAAGATACATCTTCCAAAAATAAAAAGCAAACAAATATTCAAAATCGGTTTCAATTCCCGCGGCGCGGGTAAGATACATCGATGAAAGAATGAAAAGTTATGTATATGGTTATAAAGTTTCAATTCCCGCGGCGCGGGTAAGATACATCTGCAAAAACAACGGAAACACACGGTGTCAATGCACCTATCCTTGTGCAAGCCGCCTGTTTTGCTCCTTTATTATAGCACGCACGTCGTTTTTTGTCTACATTCTGCACAAAATCTGCCGGGCGGCACTGCGTTTTTCTGCCGGGGGCCTGCGCGTACCCCCTTCTTTTGCAGGCAAAAACCGGGCCGAAAAACCGAGGTACGCGCAAAGGGGCAGGCCGTATGCTCTCGAAAAGCGTTTTGCAGCAGCCCGAAGCCCTTACTCCTCCCGTCAGGCTCTCTCCCCCACCGCCTGCGGGCGGAGCCCCCTCCCAGAGGGGGCCGAGAGGGAAAAAACGGTATTTTTTTATTTTCTTTTTAACTTTCCCCGGCACCGGCCCTATAGCAGGGGTGTAAGCAGAAAGCAAACCCCAACCGAAGGAGGTACACCGCGGTGTTCGTCAACTTTACCAACCATCCCAGCGGCAGCTGGAGCGCGGCACAGCGCCGGGCGGCGCAGGTCTACGGCGAGATCCTCGACCTGCCGTTTCCCGATGTGCCGCCCACGCTTTCCGCCGCCGAGGTGGCCGCCCTGGCCGACGAGTGGGCGGCGCGCATCCTGGCCCTGCGTCCGGCCTGCGTGCTCTGCCAGGGTGAGATGACCCTGACGACCCGGGTGGTGCGGCTGCTGCAAAGCCGCGGCGTGCCCGTGGTGGCCGCCTGCAGTGCCCGCTGCGCCGCCAGCCGCACCGACGCCGACGGCTGCACCCACCGCCAGACGGAGTTCCGCTTCGTCCAATTCCGGGAATATCCCTGACCCGTTAAAATCCACTTTGCAGGAGGTGAAACGCCATGCCCGACTTCTGGGAGGTCTTTACGGATCTGTGCGAGCAGATCCACGACGGCTACAACGATAGCCGTAAGGAGGACTGACACTCCTCCCCCTGTTCTTCCGTCCATCCACCCCATACCTAAGGAGGCTTACCATGTCTTTCTTCGATGACCTTTCCCCGCTGGGGAAGATCCTGTGCGGCGCTGCCCTCGTGGCCGCCGCCCCCGTGGCTGCTGCGGCAGCCATCCCCGTCTGCGCCGCCATCGGCACCGTGGGCGTTGGCCTGGGCGCCAGCTCCGCCGCCGTGGTCACGGCCAGCGTCACCGCCGTCGGTGCGGTGGAGACCGCCGCCGCTACCGTTGGCACCGCCATGGGCGGCGTCGGCGTGGCCGAGGCCGTGAAGGACGTCCGCGAGTGACGCCCCTTGGCCGGCCAGTCTGACTCCCTCTGCAAAGGGAGGCTTTTTTAATAGAACGGTCACTTTTTTGTATATATACTGGAAAAGTGACAAAACAGTTGGTATAATGTTCGTAAAAACACAGGAAAAGGAGGAAGAATCTGTGATACTTGCACAATATACGATTCGTTCCAAGCAGGAATACATCTTCCGTTCCAACCGGCTGCTGGACATTGTGGGCGGCACCGAGATGATCCGCGATGCGTTCGACTGGGTGTTTGCCGCAGCAGAGCAGGAGGGCGTCACATGCCAGCCTGCGGATGTGCCGTTCAAGCTGCAGGCGGTGCAGGATGCCTTTGCTGCCGGGACGCTTGGCATGGCGGAGTTGTTCCGGGGCGGCGGCAACCTGACGGTGCTTTACCGTGACCGGGACACCTATCTGCGCGTCAACCGCCGGTTCAGCCGCCTTGTGCTGGAAAACGCCCCCGGCATGGTCCCCATGGCCGCCTGCTGTGAGGCGAACGGCCAGAACTACAGCGCCGACTACAGCGCCCTGATGGCCGCGGTGGACGCCGAGAAAAACCGGATGCTGCCGGGCCGCGCCGACTACGCCGCGCCCTTTGCCCTGCGGGACCGCACAACGAACCAGCCCATCGTCTGCCGCGTGCCCTTTGCGGGCGGCCAGCGGGAGCTGACCGCCGAGAGCCGCAAAAAGTGGGAGAAGGGCCAACGCTCCGACAAGCGGAACGACGGAAACCGCCTGCTGGATGAGATGACCACCGAATGGCAGGAGGAAAGCCTGCTGGCGGTCATCCACGCGGACGGCAACAACATGGGCGTGAAGATTCAGCAAAAGCTGAACGGCAGCATCGACTATGATTTCTGCGTCAGCACGATGCGCGCCTTCACCGCCGAGATCGCCGACGCCTTCACCCGCACAGGTGAGACCTCGCTGCGGGATACGATGGCGTACCTACAGAAAGAATACCACGGTCTGCGGGAGACGGCATACCATTACCGCATTGTGGTGGCCGACGGCGATGACTTTACCTTTATCTGCAATGCCCGCTTTGCGTTGGAGTACACGTGCAACTATCTTAAAGCCGTGCATCAGAAGAAGGACTACAGCTCCTGCGCGGGTATCTGTATCTTCCACAGCGGTTACCCGGTGGCCCGCGCCTACACACTGGCGGAGCAGGCCTGCGACAATGCCAAAAAGCCGGTGCACGAGACACATGCCGAGGAGTGCTGGCTGGACTTCCATTACCTGCACAGCGGCATTGACGGCAATCTGGACAACATCCGCAGCTGGCAGAAAACCGACGCCCTGATGGCCCGCCCCTGGCTGGTGGGGGATGGCAATACGGTGTTCACGCTGGAAAAGGCGAAGGCACTGATAAAGTACATTCAGGACCACAAGGACCAGGGTACGAACCGCAGCAATCTGAAAAAAATCGCCGCCGCGCTGGAAGAAAGCCGTGGTGCTGCCAAAATGGAACTTGCGCGGGTGCTATACCGCAACCCGGACTTTGCCGGTGCGCTGCGTACATTCAGCCCCAACGAGGATGACCAGCTGAAAGCGCTGTATGACATTACAGAAATTTACGATCTCTGGATCGCCGGAAGGGGGAAATGACCGATGGATGTGATCCGAATCACGCTGCACTCCGACCTGTGCGCCGGAAATGGGGAAAGCCGCGGCAACGCGGTGGATACCGACATTGTGCTGACCGCCGCCGGTCTGCCGCGCATCCCCGCACGGCGGCTTAAGGGCTGCCTGCGCGCTGCTGCCGGGGAGCTGGCCGCCCTTGGCGATGAAGCCGCCGCGTACACGGCGGAGCTGTTCGGCGATAAAGTGGGCTGTCAAGGCTGCCTGTGGGTGGGGGATGCCGCCCTGCCGCAGGAGGCTGCGTTCACTGCCTGGTTGAAGCAGAATCCTGCGTGGGCTGACCACAGCCGCGTGGAACAGCTGTATACAGACGTCCGCGGCCAGACCCGCCTGAAAGACGGCGTGGCCGATGACGGTAGCCTGCGTTTTACCCGCGTGCTGGGCCAGTATGACCCGCTGGACAAAACCAAAGCGCTTGTGTTTGAAGCGCCGGTGCGGCTGGAAAATGCCTCGCCCGAGGCCGTGCGCCTGCTGGAGCACTGCTGCGCCGCGACCCGTCACATGGGCACCCACCGCAACCGCGGCCTGGGCAATGTGCGGCTTGCGTACATCCGCGGCGCGGGCAAGCCTGCCGCACCGCAAAATCCGGCCCTGCCCGATGCGGGCATGGTCACGCTGACATACCATGTACAGCTGAAAATGCCGCTGACGCTGCCCGGATGCGGCGAGCAGTTGACCGCCATCCCGGCGCGCAGCGTCATTGGCTGCCTGGCCGGGGCGTATCTGCGGCAGGGAACGGCGGCGGATGCCGCTTTCCGCCAGCTGTTTTTGGATGGCACGGCCCGCTGGAGCCCGCTGACGCCGGTGATCGGCGGGGAAGTTTCCTACCCAGCTCCGCTTGCGCTGGTCTACCTGAAAAACGATGGTGTATATGCTAACCGTTGCGCTGAGACCCCGACCGGCAAGCAAAAGACCTTGTCTGGCGTCTACACTGCGCCTGGCAAAAACGGTTTGCTGGCGGCATCCGTCCCGACGATAACGACCTACCACCACAAGCATCGCGACGCCAACTCCGACGCGACGCTTTATATGCAGCAAGCCGTGCAGGCCGGACTGGTCTATGGCGGTACGGTGACGCTGCCGACGGCGCTGGCCGGGCGGGCCGCTGCGCTGCTGAGCACCGCCCAGCTGCGGTTTGGCCGCAGCAAAACTGCCCAGTACGCCGTGTGTGAGCTGCTGGGCCGCATCACCGCCGCGCCCGTGCAGGAGGCGCAGGTAACGGTCCGCAAAGGCGAGCCATTCTTCGTCCTGCTGGAAACGGACCTGATCCTCGACACCGACGCCCCCACGCCGGAGGCGGCAGCCGCTGCGCTGCTGGGCAGCCTTGGTGTGGCCGCCCACCGCACCGGCAAAGATTACTTACTGTATCACACGATTGGCGGCTATAACGCGATGTGGCAGATGCCCAAGCCGCGCCGCACCGCGGTCTGCGGCGGCAGCGTCTACCGCTTTACCGCCGACGAGGACGCCGCGCTGCCGTCGCACTTTACCCCTGCCGCTGCCGAGCTGGTGCAGGAGGGCTTCGGCTGCTGCCGCGTGCTGAATCAATCGGAGATGGCTGCGCTGACCGTGGAGCGCAAGGCGGCTGTAGATACCTTTGACCCCGCGGCGGACGGCGACTGCGAGCCGCTGCGCCGGGCGCTGATGTTCCAGCAGGCCAAAGAAATTATGCAGGCGACGGCGTGGGATCTGGCCAACAGCGGGACCTGCCGCCTGGACACCGGCGCGCTGGGCCGCCTGCGCCTGATGCTGGCCGAGGCCGACAGTTTGCAGGACCTGCGCAACCGAGTCAAGAGCATCAAGACCAAGAACAAACGGGAAGGCGCCGACACACTGCTGAAAAGCCTGTACGGCACGGACACCACGCCCGCACTGCCTGCCATGCTGGCGGCAGACCCGGAATTTGCGGGCGAGATGGCGCAGTCCTTCCCGCAGCTGCAGCAAAGCATTGCAGACTGCTGGAAACTGCCGCTGGAAAGCACAATCCACCTGCTGTACTACCGCCGCGAGAAGGAGGAAACGGAAAATGCGTGAGAAGCTCAAGCTATATTATTGCTGCCGGTTCACCCAGCTTTCGCCCCTGCGCCTTTCCGGCGGCAAGAATGACCGCACCGACAACGACCTGATGCTGGACAGCCGCGGTCTGCCCATGATCCCGGGCAGCGCGCTGGCCGGTGTGCTACACGGCAGACTGACCCGTGAGGAAGCCAATTTGCTGTTCGGCAGGGACACCGTGGGCGATGCCATGACTGAGAGCGCCGTGCTGGTGGGGGATGTCGCCCTGCCCGCCGACGCGAAGGTGCGGTTCACCCACCGCGACGGCGTCGGTCTGGACGAGCACAAGGTCGCCGTCCCCAAGGCAAAATATGACTTTGAGACGGCGGAGTGCAGCGCGCCTTACACCGCTGTAATCGAGTGGAGCGGCTGGTCGGATGATCCCGCGCTGCCGCTACTGGACGACCTGCTGGCCGGGGCCGCTGCCGATGGACTTGCCTTCGGCGGGCGCACGACCCGCGGGTATGGCCGCATGGCGGCGGAGATTCATAAAAAGGTGTTTCACTTCCCGGCTGATCTGGACGCCTGGCTGGCCTTTGACCCCGACACCGCGGACGCTTTTGCCGACGCGGACGCCGTAGCCGGGCGCGAGACAGTCCCGCAGGAAAATGTCTTGTGCGCTGAACTGCGTATGACAGGCAGCTTCATCGTGCGGCGGTACACTTCCGATGTGGCTGTTGATGAGGACAAAAGCGGGCCGGATTACTGCGCACTGGAAAATGGCAATGGCCGCCCGGTGCTGCCTGGCACTGGCTGGGCAGGCGCGTTCCGCCACCACATGCGGGCCATGCTGGATGAGATGGGCGGCACTGCGCAGCAGAAAGCTGACGTGAACGCGCTGTTCGGCTATTCCGATGACGGTGTACTTAAAAAGCGCTCAGCTCTGGCTTTTGATGAAACCGAAATTTCCGGCGGGCAGGCGTACACCCTAACCCGCAACGCGTTGGACCGCTTTACCGCGGGCACGGCCAGCAAGGCGCTGTATACATCCTGCGTGCAGCAAGGCGGGCAGGGAACGCTGACGATCCGGCTGCGCAGGGGCGCACTGGATGTATTCCAGCGGCAGCTGCTCGGCGCAGCACTGCTGGACCTTGACCGCGGCTATCTGACAGTCGGCGGTGAGAACAGCGTGGGCCGCGGGCGTGCCACAATCACAGCCCTGACGCTGAACGGATACCCGTTGCAAAAAGAAGATCTGCTCCACGCTTTGACGGAGGTGGAAAAATGAGCGATAACAAACCATGGGTGAAGGATAGCGGCCATGCGACGGAATCCGAGCTGGCAGCGCTGGTACAAAAATACCCTATAGATGGCTGCTGGGCGGCGTTTTACACGGACCGCTTTGCGGCGGGCCGCACTGCCGACGGTGTCCCATTGTCCACGCCGGAAAACCTGCTGGAACTGCGCGTGTTCGGCGAGGCGGGCGAACTCTGGCTCTGCCGCAGCCGCGTGGGGCAGGCGTTCCGCTGGCGGTTGGCTGTGGACGCGGGCGACTATCTGACCGAAACCCAACTGCTGGACATTGCCGAGCAGGATGGCGACAGCATAACGTCCACCGGCGGCGGGCATTATACCCTGCCTGCGGACAAGGACGACGCGCTGCTTCTGCACGAATATCTTGACTACGACCCCGAAAACGGGATGGCCTTTGTGGCCGACACCCGTTGGATGGGCTTTGCAAAGGGGGAACAATAAATGGCAAACGTCGTAAACCCCTACAGCTTTGTGCCGCTGGGCACCGCGCCCGTCCGCACCTCGCTGGACGCCTGCTATACCGGCCCGCTGCTGACCGGGCGGCTGGACTACACCCTGACCACCGACACGCCGCTGCTCATCCCCGACACAGCCAAGACCGTGCAGGACGAGCAGGTCGAGGACCATAAGCGATACCCGTTTTTCCGCCTGCCGGACGGCACCCCGACCATCCCGGGCAGTGAGCTGCGCGGCGCGATGCGCGGCGTGTACGAGGCTGTGACCAACAGCTGCCTGTCCGTGCTGCTGGACAGCACGGAGGAACCGTTCAGCCAGCGTCTGCCCTCGACGAACGGCTTCAAGGACCACGGCCTGCTGGGCATCGACCCGGAGACGGGAGAGTGGGTGCTGTATGCGGCGGATGTGGTGGACTACCTCAAACTGTCCGAGGGCCGCGACGGCTCCCTCATGCGCAACGGCTGGCTGAACTGGTACGGTCATGAATACCACAGCGGCCAGCACACCCGGCTGCGCCCGGACGGGCCCTCCGGCTGGCTGCAATTCAACCGGCCCATCACGCTGTACAAAAAAAACTACCATGTGCGGCTGCTGGCACCCAAGGCGGGCCGCCCGGTCATCTTCCGCTGGCAGGACGACACACCCTACCGCGCTTTGAGCAATATCCTGAAAAAGTCCGCCGACAACGACCCCCGGAGCGCTGCGCACGGCGACCTGCTGGCGGCGCTGGAAAGGGTACATAACGGCGACCCCGCGCAGGGTGGGCTTGTGCCGGTCTGGTATCTGCTGGCCGACGACAACGGCACGCCGCGCTGCTACCTGAGCGGTGCGTCCATTGGCCGCGTCATGCAGGGCCGCAGCTGGGCCGAGATCATGGGCAATTACGCCCCCTGTGCGGACACCGACGCCCTGTGCCCCGGCTGTGCTCTGTTTGGCACGGTCAAGGGCAAGGGTACGTCCGGGCGCGTGCGGTTTACCGACGCCGAGGCGTCGCAGTACGAGAGCCTTGGCAATAAAACGCTGCCGATTTTGAGCGGCCCCAAGCCGAGTGCGTATGAATTTTATCTTGAAAAGCCGAAATCAACCTATGAAACGAGCATTGGGTTCTGGAATTACGATTTCTGCTCTCTGGAAGAAACCAAATACTCTCCGGACGGAACCAAACAAACGATAAAAAAATTCCGCGTGTACACCCCACAGCCGCGCGGCAGAAAGTTCTACTGGCACAGCGCGCCCCGCACGGAGAACGAGCGTTCCAACCAGAACGCCACGCTTGAGGCCATGAAGGGCACATTCAAGGGCAGCGTCTACTTTGACCGCATCACCCGCGCACAGCTGGAGGAACTGGCCTTTGTGCTGACGCTGGGCGAGAACACGCCCGCCAGCCCCCGCCTGCACAAAATCGGCCACGGCAAGCCGGTGGGCTACGGCAGCTGCAAAATCACCCTGACCGGCGGCGAGCTGCGCACCCTAGCACAGCAGGACGGCACGCTCTGCTACACCACCGAGCCGCTCCCCTTAGATTCCCTGTTGGCCGCCCATGGGCGCATCGACACAGACAGCACGTCCGTAAAGAGCCTTTTGAAAATTGCGGACAAGCGCAGCACCCAGAGCAAGACCGTAGAATATCCGAGTGCCAAAGACAAAAACGGCAACGACAAGATTTTCAACTGGTTCTCCCAGAACCGCAAGCACGCAAAGAGCCTTGTTACGCTGCCGCACCCGCTGGACAACAACATTACGCTGGAGCCGAAGCGCGGCCCTGACCCCGCACCACGGCGGGAGGGCTTTGCCGCACCGCCGCGCCGGGAGAGTTACACCTCCACGCCCCAGCACGAGGACGCGCCCTTGTGCGTCGGCAGGGTGTACACCGGCAGAGTGACGGGCATCAAGCCTTACGGCGCGTTTGTCGATTTGGGAAGCCGCCGCAGCGGACTGGTACACATCCGTGAAATCGCAAACCACTTTGTCCAATCCGTTGACGACGAGCTGCAAATCGGCCAGACCGTGCGCGTCAGAGTGCTGGACATCAAACAGGAGGGCGGAAAAGAGAAGATTTCGCTTTCCATCAAACAGGCATAAAACCGAATAAAGAAAAAATACCCCTACCGGGAGAACATGAACAGCACCCCACTTGTTAGATAGTATATCATACTGTCTAACAAATGGGGTGCTGTTCACATCCCGGCAGGGGTATTTTTGTTGGATTCCCGCAGGTAAGGAGCGGGTAAGATACATCGAGGACTGGCCATTACCGCCTTAACCATCAAACAGGAAGGTTTCAATTCCCGAGGCGCGGGTAAGATACATTCTATCAATGTTTACTGTGGTTTCGTTTCCAACCGGTTTCAATTCCCTCAACACAGGTAAGATACATCCCGCCAAACACAGTCGCCGCTCACCGCGCCCCTGTGCAAACGCTGCCTTTGCTTTCTTACAGTATAGCACACAAGCCCGCACTTGTCTACATCTGCCCCAAAAGCTGCGGCTTTCCCTACAAAAGCAGCCGGAACATGCCAAAGCCCTGGCTGTTGCGGTCCCCCAAGCCGATCTGGTACAAAAGGCAGAGCGTCTCCGGGTCGCCGTCCAGCAGGAAATCCCCGTCCCAGCCGGTCAGGTAGATGCCCTTGAACTGCGTTACCCGCTTGCGCGGCAGCCGGGTGCCCGCCGGGCGCAGCGTAATGGCCGGGTCCGCCGTGCTGCGGCAGGCGGCCAGCTTGTGGGCCGTGTTGGCAGCCAGCTGAGTGGCAAAGGCGTCATCGTCGGGGCAGAGAAAACGCGTTTTGCCCCCGGGCAGGGATTTGTGCAGCGTCAGCGGGCTGACCATCCGCACCGGCAGCGGCGCGGCAAACCAATAGTGATCCTCGCTGCGCAGGTCCCGCAGGGGCAGCACGCACCGCCCCAGCCGCAGCGCGCCGGCCCCGGTCAGGCTTTTGCCAAGGGCATACAGCAGGTCCTCTACCGGGCTGCGTACTTCCAGCCGTACAAGGTCCGTAAAGGTGATCTCATTGCCCTGCACGCGGTAACGCCCTTCCAACGGGCCGAATGTGAACAGGCGGAATATCTGCCCGTCGCCGTCGAATCCATCGTCGTGCAGTTGGGGATAGCTGCCGCGCCAGGCAGCATACAGTGCTCCCTGTGTCAGCTGCTGATAAGCAATGGGCAGGCAGCACCCCGCCCCGGCATCCAAAGTAAGAATCAGGCTGTTCATAGCGGTTCCTTCCGTAAAAATAAAAAAAGACAACCCACAGGCAAATGCCCTGTGGGTTGTCTTTGTGTTTCGATTCCCGCAGGGGCGGGTAAGATACATCTCGATATCTCAAGATTGAATTAGATCCTCATAATAAGAAGTTTCAATTCCCGCAGTGCGGGTAAGATACATCGGCAAAAACGGCGAAGAATAAGGCTTCCGGATCTGGTACACCTGTGCAAAATGCTGTTTTTGTCTTTTATAGTATAGCACAGATGCCTGTACTTGTCTACATTCTGCCCAAAACACCGTTAATTTTGCTTTGATTTTTCGCTGTTGGTCGGTGCGAAGCCCTCTTTTTTCACTGATTTTAGGCCGAAATTTTAGGGGTTCGCACCAGATCCGCGTCCGTGCCGGCATAAAATACAAAAACTTACGGATTTTCTTTAACTCTTCCAACTGCAGGCCCTATTGGTATGGTGTAAGCAAAACAACCTACCTGCAAAGGAGATACTGATATGTTCACTTTCCGTAATGTCCGAATCCTCTTTGCGGCCGCTCTTCTGGCCGCCATCTTCTGCCTGGCTGGCTGCAGCACAGCCGCCCAGGCCGTTCCCCAGCCCGCCGAGACCTCCCGCAGTGCGGAGGCCACGCCGGAAACGGCGGCCCCGGCGCCTACCTCCACTCCCGCGCCGACGGCCACCCCGGAGCCGACGCCCGCGGCCATCGTCCCCACCAGCGTAACGCTGGACCAAGAGGGCGGCATCCTGAACCGCGGGATGACCTGGACCCTGCGCGCCACCGTCCTGCCAGAGGACGCCGCGGACAAGACCGTCCGCTGGACCTCTTCCGACGCGAGCGTCGCCACCATCGACGACGCGGGCGTCATCACGGCGCTCACCCCCGGCCAGACCACCATCACGGCGGCCAGCGAGGCCGGTGGCGTCTCCACCACCTACACCCTCCTCGTGCAGGAGGTCGCCACCTGCAGCTACTGCGGCGGCACAGGCCACACGGCCAGCGCCTGCCCCAGCAAGGCCGCCGCTGAGCAGACCCAGGCAGCTGCTGTGGCCCAGCAGGCGGCGGAACCGGCGGCCCCTGCCGAGGCTGCACCCCAGCAACCCGAAGCGGCTCAGCCTGCCGAGCAGGCTGCCGCTGACCCCGGCTACGCGGTGGACTGGGCAGGCCGCCGCATCTACTCCCAGGGCGACGCCGATATCCCCGAGGGCGGCGTCGTCCAGCGCCCCGATGGCTCCCGGTACATCAAGGGACCCCTGAACGTCATCTTCGGGTATGATTCCTGCCCGGAGGACACCGACCTCAGCCAACCCGGCAATACGCCGTTTACCGGGGACTGCGTTTTCTGCGGCGACTACGGGCATGATGTCTACCACTGCCCGATCCTCGCGGCCGAGCAGGACCCCGATGCCTTCTGCGGGGACTGAAAAGTCCCCCTAAAAAATCACCACCATCCTCGGCATTCCCTGCACGGTAATCGGCTTCCTCCTGGATGCCGTCGCGTCCGCGTTCTTCTTCGCGGCGACCCTGACCATTACCTTCCCCCATCACGCGGAAGATCCTGCAAAAGGCGTACAACAGCGCCGACGGGACCCCTGACCGCAGCGAGAAGCGGATGCTGCAGGAGCATCCGCTGACCTCCAAGATCCTCCGAGTGCATACGGCACTCTTTTCCGTGGCCGGCGCCTGCATCATGGTGCTCGTCTGGCCCCAGAAACCCCTGGGGCAGACCGCTTTCTGCCGTGTCGTCAACGCGGTAGGCACCATCGCGATCTTCGTGCTCATCGCGGTCGGCTTTATCCTGATCGCCATGGCCTTTGCAGCCCGCAAAAAGGCCTAACGGAACGCGGGCAACCTCTGAAACATGCCGGGCAATGCCCGGCATGTTTTTTCGTTGAATCCCCTGCCTGAATTTGCTATACTATACACAGGAAATGCCGCCCGCCGCGGCAGGAAAGGAACCTACCTCCGATGAAACGTATCTATATTACAGCGATCCCGCTGGACAGCAACTTTGCCATCACCCCCTATGCAGCCGAGCCGGTCAACTACACCCAGACCACCACACAGCCCACCTGCTACCCCATTACCCCGATCCTGGCCGATACGGCTCACGACGGGGATGAAATCAAGGTCATCGCTGTGCGCCAGGTCAACAGCCCTCGCAGTGAGAACCTAGAGGTTTTCCGCCGCGAGCTGGACAGCCTGGGCAAGCCCTACACCCTCATAGACCTGATAACGCCGGAAAACCAGCAGCGCGACGGCCTGCTGACCCTGTTTGAGGCGCTGACCGACGCGATGGAGAGCGACGCCTGCTATTACGCCGATGCGACGTTCGGCACCAAGACGTATCCGCTGGTATTGTCCTCGGCCCTGCATTATGCCGAGAAGATCTTGGATGACACCGAGGTCTGCGGCATCTACTACCGCGAGCTGACGCGGGAAAGCGGTCAGGTCAAGAACGCGCGCCAGTATGACATCAGCACACTGTTCACGCTGGACGGCATCGTTGATATGGCTGCCGATGCAGAGCTGACCGACAAGAAGGCCTTTATCAAGCTGATGCTCCACCCCGACCGGGAGGTGTAAGCCATGGCGGATTACGCAAAAGACAGCGAGAAACAGGCCGCTCTGCGCCGTCAGATCGAGAAGCACCCGATCTGGCAGTACCCGCCGGAGGAGCGTCTGCAGCACAACCGAGAGTGGCAGAGCCTGTATCTGCTCGTGTTTGAGTTTAAGGAGTTCCTGCAGAAGCTGGAAAATCGACTGAACAACGCCGAGTATGATACCGGGCTTTTGAAGCAGGACGAAGATGCCATGCTGGATGCGCGCTATACCCGCCGCAGCAAGCTGCGCAACAAGCTGGACACGCTGACCTTTACCGAGGCGATGCGCAAGGCAGTCGCCCGGTACGACGCAAGCTCCGGCAAGGAGTTTATGGCCTATTTTGATACGATCTATGCCAATGCCATGCACGAAGCCATGAACAGGCAGTCCATGCGCGAGCAGGGCGACATCCGCCTGAACCGCGGGGAGGCGCGTCTTTGGAAGCGTCTGTGCGAGCTGTGCGATAAGCAGGGCATTGACCCGTCCGAGCTGTCGGACGCCTTCTATGATCGCGCTGCCGATATTCTGGATGTGGATGCGGACGCCTTGAAATCTATCGGACGCAACGCTACCGCCGCGCGGCGCACGGTCTCCCTGAATGACCCGGGCAACGACAGAGACGACGGCCCGGGCTTTGATATGGCCGACCCGAACCAGGAGAATATGCAGGAGCATCTGGAGCGCACAACCGAGGCGTTGCGCGCTATTGCCATGTTTGCCAGTAAGGATGTAAAGGAATACCCGCGGCTTTTCTTTACCACCGATGTGCTCGGCCCCCTGTGCACCGACAAGCCGGAGCTGCCGCCGGAGCGGTACTGCGCCCTGCTGGAAAAGCAGGAGGAGCTGCTGTGGGAGCAGATCCTTGTAAAAGGCTACATAAATTACCTGTTTGAGCCGAACAAACCGGAATGCCTGCGGGCACTGCTGGATATAGCGCCGACCCACCCGCTGCAGGACAGCAGCGTGGCCGCTTACCAGCATGTGACCGCGGCAGCCGTGAGCTACCAGCGCCGCCGGTACGCAAAAATATTGCAGGAAATCTCAAAGCATCTGCAGAAGTAATCCTGTAGGGGCGAGCACTGCTCGCCCCTGCCAATTTGCCATGTAAGAGGCTTTTCCGATGCAGAAGTAAAACGAGCAGCAAAGCGAAAAAACGCTTTGCTGCTCGTTTGTTATTCATCTTCGCTGCAATACAGGATCGCCACACTGACGTCATCCTCTGTGGCCGGGATCATTTTTTCCTTTATAACATGCTGCAAGGCTTCCGTAACGGTCTTTTCATCGTTCTCTGTCAGCCAGTCACACAGGCGCTCCACGGCGTGGGCGGGCTGCTGCTGCTGTCTGTCAAACAGGGTATCGCCACCGCCGTCGCTTGTCAGCAGCACGGCGTAGGGCTCGTGCAGCTCTCCGCTGCGGATGCGCAGATGCTGCGCAGCGCCCGGTTCGGACAGGAAATACGTCTCGTTGATGGCATGGCCGTTCTCCGGTGCCGAGAACACTACGGCGGTGTCCTGCCGGATACGGAAGATGTAGCCATCGCCGATATGCCCGCAAAGCCAGCGTCCGTCCGCATGGGCGGCATAAAACAGCAGCGTGCAGTAGCATTCCTCCGGCGGCATGCCCAGCACCTCCAGCGCCGCCTGACCCGCTGCCGCCGCCGCGGCGGCGGCTTCCTCCGGCGGCATAGCGTAGAGCGTATCAAACGCGATCTGCAGGTAATCGGGAATCCACTCCATCATACGCTGCGCAGCCCTTTCACTGTGGGGGCAGCTGCCTGCACCGTCGCAGAGCACGACCCCCGCCAATGCGCCGCGCACAAAGCCTGCGGCGCGATCCTGGCAGGGCTTTCCTGTCATACTATGATGCCGCCCGCAATCGTAGGCGGCCGAAACTTTTGCGTTGATAGGATCATCTCCCTGTAAGCCCCCTGCGCGGGGCGGTTTACTTCATTATACACTAAAATGCGGATGCTGCACAACTTTTTTAAGTGTCCAGGGCATCCACCCGCCGCCCCTTGCGGCGGTAATCGGTCTTTTTGCGCATGATGCGCGGGCAGAGCTTGACGCCCTGCCACAGTGCGCGGTTGGCACGCACGGCGGCGCGCTGCGCCTTTTTGGACTGCTTGTCCAGCGGAACAAATGTATTTTTCAAAACCAACCCTTCCCCTCTTTTGTCTCCTTGCGCCGTGCCTCGGTGTCTCTCCACGCTCCGTAGAGCTCCGCCGCCTCGGCGGAGATGTCATTGACCACGAGGTCTGCCAGCCGCTGATACGCCTGGCTGCCCCATTGGAACAAACCGGTATCCAGCCTTCTCTGACTCATCGAGATGATTTTTCCGGTATACCCTTCCAGTGTCATGCTATGGTAGAGATCGTAAAACAATCCATCGGTTTGGAGTGGGAAAATGATCTGCATGAGCGTCTTGCGCTCCTCAGAGGGAAATTTTTTTACAGTGTTCTTTTCCATGCTGTCAGCGATGAGAAGGTCTCGGTAGAGAAGTTCTTCAAATGTATTATATTCCATAGTAATTTCTCCTTTCAAAAGTAGAGGGGTTAGGCCCAGGCCAGGTCGCGGAAGGCGGCCTGACAGTAGTAGGACCAGGGGTTGTAGAGGCTGCGGGCCTCCGCCGTGATGTCGTTCGCGGCAAGATCGGCCAGCAGCTCGGCCTCGCGGCTGAACCGCTCCGCACCGATGCGGTTGACCTTGCGGAACAAGGTCTGAAAGTAACTGTCCAGCCCGCTGTCGTGGGGGCCGAAACGAGTGATCAATTCTTCACGAGCTTGCCGCCGGATGCTCCGGATGTAATCATCCAGAGTGAATTCATCTGGGTTTTCATTGAACACGTTGTCGCAGCGTCTCCGGTAGAACTCCTCTGTGTGCTTGAGCGGGAGAAGCCGCTTCATGACGGCCTGGCGCTCCTCAAAAGAATGGGGCGCAGGAGCTTTTTGGGGAAGCTCCTTGTCCAGGTAGGCCTGCATCAGGTCTGCCAGGAAGTCATCCTCGTAGAGCAGCGGCTCACCATCATCTCCCACAGGGAATCCGTACTGCCGTTCTTCCTCGGCACTGCCCTGTGCGCGGTACATGATGGTGATAGCCAAGACCGTTTTCCAGCCCTGCTCGGGGGTCTGCATACCGAACAGCCATGCGAAGTTGCGCTCCATCGTGGGGAACATATCCTCGGAAGCGGAGAAGTAACGGGATTTATTGTTGATGGTGATCATAGGATTTTCCTCCTTAGTTTTTGTTTGTTTGTCCTTACATCTACCCTATAGGGACGGTGTGCGGGAAAGTTAAAGAGTTCCAAAAAAATCAGAAGAAATCCCTGACCTCCTTTTCTGCTTTAATCCATCAGGAACGCATCCGGGTTTTCCTGAGCGTCCAGAATGGGGCAGTGGTAGACGTCGTGCCCGAAGTCACCGCAGAACACACAGTCACCGGTCCATGGGGGCATATTGGGGTCCGGTTCCCCTTCCTCGTAGCCGAAGATCACGTTGCGCGGACCTTTGACGTAGAACGTGCCGTCCGGGCGCTGGACAACACCGCCTTCGGGAATGTCGGGCGAACCCTCGGGGTAGATGCGGTCTCCCTTAGCGGTCACAGCATAGCCGGGGTCCGCGGGCTGGGCGGCTTCGGCGGCGGGCTGTTCAGCCGCCTGCGCAGCGGCAGCCTGCTCCGCAGCCTGGGCCGCGGCCTGCTGCTGGGCGGCCACGGCGGCCGCCTGCTGCTCCGCCGTTTTCTTTACGGCGCAGGTATCGGCCGTATGCCCCGTGCCGCCGCAGTAGCTGCACTTGACGACCTCCTGCACAACGAGGTTGTAGGTGGTGGACACGCCGCCCGCCGTGCTGGCCGCCGTGATGGTGGTCTGCCCGGGCGCATGGGTCGTAATGACGCCGCTGTCGTCGATGGTGGCGACGCTCTCATCGGCGGATGTCCATGTGATGGTCTTATCGGCGGCGTCCTCCGGCAGGACCGTCGCATGCAGCGTCCAGGTCATGCCGTTGTTCAGGATGCCGCCCTCCTGCTCCAGCGTCACGCTGGTGGGCACGACCACAGCGGGCGTCGGCTCCGGTGTGGGGGCCGGGGTGGCCATGGCTTTCGGCGCAGCGGTCTCGGGGGTGGCTTCCTCGCTGCGGGAGGTCTCGGCAGACCGGGGAATCTCCTGCACGGCATTGCTGCCGCACCCCGCCAGGCTGAATACAGCCACCAGCGCAGCCGCCGCAGTGAGGATACGAGTTTTATTTACAGTGATCTTTTTCATTCTTTTTCTCCTTTGTGTTTGGGTTTTGTTTCTTACACAAAGGCTATAGGGTCGGCAGGCGGGGAAGTTAAAGGGAAAGCAAAAAATCATGAATATGCGGCGTTGACTTTTTCCTTGTATCGGCATATACTATAGGTAGGCAAGGAAACCGGTTATGGAATTGCCGCTAAGACCACGCAAAAAAGTGACCCCCAGTAGAGGTAGGCTCTCTACTGGGGGTCTTTTTGTGCTTACTTGCCCTTACCGTGACTGTCAAGCCACTTGCAAACGTAGTAGGCAACTACACTTGCTGCGACAGACACAAGGAAACCGGTTATGGTTATGTCTACTAAGGCCACCCCCTTTCTGTTGCCAGATTTGGGGAAGGGCAGCAATAGAGAGTATAGCAGACTTTGCAGAATCCGGTCAAGCGTATATAAAGTAGGCAACCGCCTTTGCGAAAAAAATCTGCACTTTTATTTTAACTTTACAAGCCCGCCTCCCTATAGTCATGGTGTAAGGAGGCAGCAAACCGATCGGATGTTTCCCTGCAAAGAAAAAATCTATCTGTCACAAAAAGGAGAATGTGTTATGAAAAAGACTTCGTTTCTGAAAAAACTGACCGCTATGGCCGCCACCCTGGCCATGACCTGTGTGATGGCTGTCGGCGCTTTTGCCGCCGAGCCCGCCGTGGACTACAAGCTGGATTCCGCCTCCATCAGCGTGGGCGAGACCTGGACGATGTCGGTCCCTGCCGGCGGCATGTACGACTGGAACCTGAGCAGCGAGTACATTGCCTACGGCCCCAGCATGGCCGACAAGGAGGGCGTGCTCAAGCAGGTCGGCTACGAGACCGCGAATGGCGTTAGCACGATCACCTATGAGGCCATGATGCCCGGCACCTGCACCGTGACCCTGACGGACCGCAGCTTTGCCAAAATCGCCGAGGCGACTGTCACCGTCACCGACGGCAGCGCCGCGCCCGACACGCCCAGCGTCGATACGCCCAGCACCGACAACAAGGCTGCCGAAACGCCCGCCGCAGCCGGCGCACCGTCTGCCGCTGCAGCGGTGAGCACCGCCCCCGTTGACACCCGCACGGCCCAGCAGCGGGAGATTGACGAGGCCAAGGCCAACGGCACCTGGGGCATCGAGTACACCACCTGCCAGAAGTGCGGCTACCACAACTGGACCCGCAAGGGCAACGTCTATGTCTGCGATACCTGCGGCAATGAGACGACCACCGTTGTGAGCGCCAAGGGCGTCAAGGGCTACGTCGGCAGCGGTGCTATCGCGCCCGTCGCCAACAAGGCTGCCGCCCCCGAGACCCGCTACGCCAACGCAAAGCAGGCCCAGGCCGCCGCAGATGCCCGCGAAGCCGCCTACGCCGCCGCTGTTGCTGCGTTCCAGAAGCAGATCGCCGCGAACGAAGCTGCCTATCTGGCCGCTATCGCCAAGTAACCGCATATTCCCAAAGAGGGCCGCTGCCGCAGTGGGCAGCAGCCCTCTTTTTTTCTTTTATTTTTTTTCGGTTTCTTTAACTTCTCCGCCCGCCGACCCTATAGGGTAGATGTAAGGCAATACCGCATAATTCTAAGTGCCGATACGGCGAGCGAGGCGCGGCAGCTGCTAAGCCAAAAGCGCAGATAATACTTTGTGTATTATCGAGCATTTTGGCAACGCAGATGCCGTGCCGCAGCCGCCGGAGCGGTGCTTAAGCCGTTAGGCGGGAATTATGCGGTGTTGCCGTAAGGAAAAACAAAACACAACTTAGCAAGAGGAGAATATACCATGAAAAACTTCCGTAAACTGTCCGCCCTGATTCTTTCCGCCCTCGCTTCCTTCACCCTGCTGGTCGGCTGCGGCGCGGCCCCGGTGGAAGACACCACCCCCGCCGAGAGTGCGCCCGTTGTCGAAGAAACCGCCCCGGAGACCACGCCGGAAGCCAACCCCGAAGAAACGCCAGCCCCGCAGAGCGATACCACCAAAGAAAAAACCGAGAGCCTGCGGGAATTCCGCTTTACCACCGGCCTTGGCGGCGCCAACGGCGATTTTCTCTACGATGAGGATGGCCGCCTGAGCCACATCACGCTGGGCATCTACGACGACTTTTCCCAGGATTACGACATCAATTTTGACTATACAGACGGAAAGGCTTCCGCGAGCTTTGACGCCGCGCAGGCTGCCGCTATGGAAGGCTCGCCCTATGTGCTGGAGGTCACCGACCTGACTCTCAAAGATGACGGAACCCCCGATGCTCTGAGCGCCTGCACCGACTGCGCTGTTTATATTGAATTCAACGAGGACGGTCTCCCCTCCTTCTTTGCCGTCGCGCAGGAGGATGTGGGCTACCAGATCACCTACACCCGCACCGACGATGGCCGCCTGACTATGGACAGCGCCCAGTGCGTTTATGGATACATCTACAACCACAGCGCCGAACCTACCAATGACTTCTTCACGCCCACCGGCGAGATCCTCTACCAATAATCTATCTGGGTCCTGTACCTCCAACCCGATGGATTTCCGGTATTGACGGAACCGCCCAAGGGGCTTTGGGACGACCAACCCCACAGGCCGCCCCTATAAAAACAGCAGGAACTGTCCGGACAGTTCCTGCTGTTCTATTTTTCCAGCAAGTCCTCCATCGCGCAGCCAAGCACTTTGGAAATCTTATACAAACTCTCCGCGCTTGCCTTGTTGATGTCCTTTTGCCGCTGTTCGTACAGCTGGATGGAGCGCAGGCCGACGCCGGATTTTTTCGCCAGCTCGGCTTGCGAACAGCCGTAGGCCGTGCGGATGCGCTTCAGGTTTGTTTCCGCAAAGTGCTCCCGGATGCGGGCATCCGCAATCTCGGCAAATTTGCTGACGTCCGCTTCGTGCAGGGTATAATACATTTTTTCCAGTTCCGCAAAGGAAAGCACCTCGAAAATCTCGCTGTACTTTCGCCCGGAGTACCACTGATAATACGCAACCGCCCACCCGATCCAATATTCGCAGGAACGCGCATACCGTTCCTGCTGTTCCGGCTGTTCTGTCATCCCGGTCGTCTCCGCAAGGATCTGCACAGCCAGTTCAATGCCGCTCTTCCCTGCCAGATACGCGGGTTCTCCGTTTTCCATATGCTTGCTTACCGAACTTACGGTGAACAGCTTTATAAAATTCTCTCCCGGTACGCCGCAGACACGAATCGCATAGTCGAACGCATCCCCCAAAGCCGCCTGCGCATTACTCAGATAGATTTCTTGGTATGCGTGGGTCATCGCTGCGGATGCCTCCTCTCATAATGTCCTGCATATAGATGCCGTCTGTCTCATCGTCCAGCATTTTCAGATAGGTTTGGTTTGCTTCATCGTTTCTTGCTTTGCGCTGCACATAGTATTTGTCTTTTTCTGCGATGGAAAAGCCCTCAAATTTCAGATTGGAAAAGGCAAACTGCGACTTGATCACCACCTGCTCCCCCAATTTGCCAAGCCGCATCGCCTGCGAGAGCTGCTCTACCGAGATGGCATTGTTCAGAAAAGATTCCGCATAATCGAAATAGGAATCATCGGCGCGGTAGCCTGTAATCAAATCATAGGCATTTACGTTCACGCCGAAATTGTCGATCAGATATTGCTTGGCCCGCCTTGCCACCGGCGTTTTTATGGAAAATAGACGATGCTCTACCAGCACGGCGATCCAATTGAGAATGGTATAGTCCGGGCTGTTCAAATGTAAAACCCGCAGATATTCCGTATCCAGCGTATAGCGATTTGCAAAACCGTCCCGCAAAGAGGAAACGGCCCACTCCTTTGCCAGTGCCTCGCTTTCCGTGCAGTAAAAGCCAAGCCCGAAATCATTATACTTTTTTCCTGCACCAAACACGGGATGCTCTATAACTTTTTCCGAGCCGTGAAACAGGGTGATTTTCTTTTCCATATTGCCGCCCTCCTTGGCATAAGTGTATCACTAAAGTGATATAAAAGCAAGGCAGCAAAAAAGATATTATGACATGATGTCATAATATCTTCAAAAATTGTTGGTACAACGTTCTTCCATTATCCCATCAGCACCCCGAAATCCGGGGTATAGGTCAAATCCTGCGCCAGCTCCGGCTCACGCAGGAACATCATCATATAGATGGGGTAATAGGTGATTTTCTCCTTCACACTCACATTCCCGCCGTGGAAAACAAACGCAGCCGGGATGTGGTAGTCCTGGTTTGCCATCACGCCGGACAGCGCATTATGCCGGGTGTAGTCTTTCCCACTCTTGATTTCAAGGGGCAGCACATTGCCCTCGTGCTCGATGACGAAGTCCAGTTCTCCCTGCTTTTTGCTGTTGAAGTAGTACAGCGCATAGCCGTGGGCGGCCAGCTCCTGGGCGGCGGCGTTCTCAAACACCGCGCCGAAATTGATGTTCTTTTCGCCGTTCAGCAGCGCCAGCTGGATGCCGTTGGCGTAGGTGGCCGCCAACAGCCCCACATCGCAGAGAAACAGCTTGAACAGGTTGCTTTGTCTGTTCAGCCGCAGCGGCAGCGTCGGTTCTTCCACGTTGTAGGTCGGCAGCGCAACGCCGGCGTTGGCCAGCCACAGAAAACTATTGTGGTAGCGGCTTAACTTAAAGTCCTGATGCAGGTCCTTTAAAATAAACCGCTTGTTCTTGGCGTTCAGCTCGCTGGGAATCAGGTCAAAAATATCCTCGAGATAGAGTTTCTCCTTCGGGTCATAGCGGGCAATATCCTTTTTGTACAGCGTCAGAATGGACTGCTGCACCTTGGCGACTTCATACAGATTATGTGTTTGCAGGTAGCAAGCCACAGCCGCCGGCATCCCCCCCACAATCAAGTACAGGCGGAAAAGCTCCATCATCTTCTGATGCACCAGCGGGTCAACTTCCTGCTTTTTGTCATAGCAGCTGCGCAGATGGTCAAGGATGCGATCCGACACGCCGTTGGCGCGGGCAAATTCCTCTACATCCATCGGGAACATTTCCAGTACATCAAGATAGCCGACCGGTGCGCTGCGAATGTCTTTAAGCTCCACGCCCAGCAGCGACCCGCTTAAAATATAGCGGTAGCTGCCCTCCTCCACCAAAAATTTGATGGCGGTCACGATCTCCTTGCACTCCTGCACTTCATCCAAAAAGATAAGCGTCTTGCCGGGGACCAGCTTTTCCCCCATCAGCGCAGAGAGCCGCAGCAGGAAATCGCTGCTGTCGGTGGCTGTTTCAAACAGCTGCCGCGCGGCTGTGTTTTCCAAAAAATTCAGTTCCACAAAATTCGGGAAGGCCTCCTGTCCCAGCTGGCGGATCAGGGTCGTTTTGCCGACCTGCCGCGCCCCGGTGACAAGCAGCGCCTTGCGCGCTTCGCCCTCTAAAAACGCCTGTATCTTTTTGGCGGTGGTGCGCTGTAAAATCGTTTTGCGGTTTGTTTCCATGTCTGATGCCTCCCTCCGGAAAAATATTTTGTCCGGTTTTCCAAATGTATTATACTTCACTTTGCCCGTTTACGCAACATATTTGTCTGCTGTTTTGTCCTGTTTTTCGTTTATAGTTACAGCAAATGGGGAGATATTATGACATGATGTCATAATATCTCCCCCGCGTTTTATAATTTAATATGCTGCACCGTATTTTCCGCTTTCCAGCTCCAGCAAAAACTTATACAGCGGCACGGCCTCAATGGTCACGCCGTCCTCCTGGATGGTTTCTTCCTCCTCGTAGGTCACGATGACGAGCCGCGCGGCCCCCTGCGAATTCTGCGCCAGCTTTTTCAGGCTGCCGACCTCGCGTTCGCGGGCATCCCCGGCAATGGAATAGGCTGCCTGTACGGCCAGACCGATGGAGGGCACATAGAAATCAATGTCGATTCCCGTCTTTGCGGATTTCAGATAATACACATCGTCCGGATAGGCGCGTGTAAGCGCTACAGCCACCATATTTTCCAGCTGCACCGACTCTTTCCGGTCCAGGAACAGGCTTACAATGCCGTTGTCGGAGAAATAAAACTTCGGGTAGCTCTCCTTCTCGACGAGGTTTGCGTAGTAGTTCTGCAGATGGAACAGCAGATAGGCATCCTCCGCATAGCGGATGTAGTCGGCAATCGTCTCCTTGGCCAGCGATACATTGACGGCGCGCAGGGTCTTTTGCAGCTTGGAATAGGAAATCTCACTGCGGACGGACTCCGCTATTTTTTTTATCAGGATTTTTACCGCATAGTCGTTGCGGATGCTGTTCCGCGTGATGATGTCGCCCAGCAGCACTTTTTGGTAAACGCCGGAAATATACTCCCGTTTTGCCTTGTACAGCAGCGATTCCGGCAGGCCGCCGTATTGCAGATACTGCGCGCAGGCGGCGCGGATCTTCCCGTTTGTTTTGGTGCCCAGCAGTGCCGGTTCATCGTGGGGAACCTCGCAGGCGGTCAGGTACTCGCCGAAGGCATAGGGCGTAATATGCTTGGCAAAAAAGCGTCCGCCCAGCGTGGTTTCTATCTCTCGGCTCAGCATTTTGGCGTTGCTGCCCGTGATGTAGATATGCTCCTTGGCGTCGGCCATGCGGCGGGCAAACTTCTCCCAGCCGTCAATGTTCTGCACCTCATCCAGAAAGAAATAGCCTTTTTTGTCGCTCATCTCGCTCTGCACCGACAGCAGGTCGTTGAAGTCCGCAACGGTGAACTCGGAAAGGCGCTCGTCCTCAAAGTTGATGTAGATGATTTGCTCCCAGTCCACACCGGACGCCACCAGATCCAGCACGATTTTATACAGCAGCGTGGATTTTCCCGCGCAGCGCAGACCCACCAGCACATAATTGCCGTTTTCCTCAAATTCGTAGTCGCGCGGCACGATTTGAAAATTGCGGATAAATTCGTGTTGGTCGTAGATGACGGATTTTAAAAGGGCATGATTCATAGCGTGTGCCTCCGAGGAACGCAGTTTGTTTTGTCAAGTATAGTTTATCATATTCTTGCGTTTTTGTCGAGTATAGTTGACAACATTACATTGCGCTTGTAAATCATACTAAGTTCCGTCACAAACAGCGCTTCCCCTGACGCACGTTCCATAGCAGCACCGTTCCAAAGCTGCATCGCCCCGCGGCTGTTCTTATTTTTGACGCTCTCAAACAGGTGTGCCCGGCATTGCCGCCCCGGTAAAGAAAAGCCGCAAAGACCGTTATTCAGTGTCCCAGCGTTTTCAGCACACTTGTCACGTCATCGATCTGCGTGGCAAACTCTGCCTTTAAATCGGCAGGCGCAATGCGCATCAGATAGGGGTGCGCCGCCGCACGGAGCATGGGGGCATCGTTGTAGCTGTCACCGAAGGCGTATGTGTTTTCCTGCGGGATACCGAAATGCGCGCACAGCAGATGCAGCCCCTTGTCCTTGCCCGCTGCGGTAAAATCCAGCCAGTGCTCGCCTGTGACGGCGGCACCGATGCGATCCTGCCAGAGGGGCAGGATTTCCTTAGCCGGGATGTTCATATCCCCTGCGGAGATGGCGGAAATCTGGGTCACATCTCCTTTTACCTCGCTGAAGTCCTTCACGATGTGGCAACTCCCGAACTCAACGCCCACTGCGTTCAGGTTGGCTTGGGCGGCCTCGGTTGGCACAAAATAGTAGCGGCCCGTTGTAGTGCAGGCGCGGGATACACAGTCTGTGCGCGTTCCCAGGTAGGCGACCAGCTCAGCGCAAAGCTCCCGCGGCATAGGTATGGTATGCAGCAGCTCGCGGCCATAGCAGACATAGGCTGCATTCTCGGACATATAGGCAATTTCGTCCGCCACGGGGGCAAACAGCTCCCGCAAAGCGTCAAGGGGGCGGCCGCTGGCAGCGCAGAACAATATCCCGCAGTCATGCAGGCGGCGTATCTCGTCAAACACGGCGCAGGACAGCTCGGTCTGCCCCTCCGGCAACAGGGTGCCGTCGAGATCGCTGGCAACTAAGGTGTGAAACTGTATCATCCCAAGGTCTTTCCTTTCTCAATTGGCCAATGCCGTGTAATGTGATGGCTGCGTGGCAAAATCATTCCATATGCTCCACCAAAAAATCAATAAAGGCGGCGTAATCCTTGCACAGAAGGGCACCCTTCAAATTGTTGCTGTCCAGCAGGATCATGGACAGCGGCTCAAAAATATCGTAAAAGATCTTGCGGTCATTGGGGTTGAAGCTCAGCATGATCACAAGGTTGACAGCCGTGTCGTCCCAGCAGATGGGGGTGCGGCTGACATATACGGCCATACAGGTGCGCGGGCTGCACATTTTCAGCGTGTGGGGTATCGCAAACTGCCCGAACGCCGTGGACGAAATGCTCTCCCGTTCCATGACGGCGGCCTCGAACGCCGGGGTCGTGCAGCCCAGCGCCAGCAGGCGGCTGCACATGTGGTGGACCACTTCCTCCCGCGTGGTACAATGGGAGCCTGTTTCAAACAGCTCCGGCGTCAGGATAACCGACAAGCTGCGGCGGAAGTTCTCGCGCCGCGCCTGCGTGTTGATCTCCTCCACCTTGCGGTTCAGCGCCATAATGTCGGAGTTTGTCAAAAAAGGCGAGATAAGCACAAGCGGCATATTCAGCACCCTGTGGGGCCGCACGGTGGAGATGACCAGCGCACTGCCGGTAAGCTGGTCAAGAAGGCTCTCCTTTGTAAAGACATTGGTAAGCAGGATTTTACCCTCCATGCGGCGGCTGATGCGGTCCGCCAAGCTGCTGTCCATATTGTAGTAGCTGGGGCAATACAGCACGGCAGGCACACGGTTTGCCAGTTCCTTCTGCGTTTCCAGCGCACCGCCCAGATGCAGCGCAATGTAGGCGATCTCGTCCTCGTCGAGCGTGATGCCTGTTTTTTCGCGGATGATGCCCGAAAGCTGCACGGACACATCGTAAATCAGCGGGCAGCTCTGGCGTATCTCACTGACAAGCGGATTTTTGCAGAAACTCCTGTTCTGCGCGCGCACCAGCAGATTGTGCGTATGCAGCGCAAAGCGGATGAAAAATTCCGGCTCGTCCAGATTGATGTCGTAAAAATCCTTTACGGTGTTGATGAGCTGGTGTACAAGGTCGGTGCAGTCGCTGCCGATATAGTCGGCAATGTTGTCGGGCGTGATGGACGCATAATCCAGCATTGAGGTACGGGAAACAAGCAGCAGCGCCATTTCATATTGCTCAGCTGCAGAGAAACGAATGCTGAAATTGCGGGCCAGCCTCTCGATCAGCTCCTGCGCGAGCTTTTCATTCTGTGGGTCCAGCGGATGCATATTACTTGGGGCCTCTGTGTAAACACAGCCGTTCTGTACACGGTTTATGGCGATGGCAATGTGCAAAAGCAGATTCAGTAGTGAATAGTCATTGATGAAGTAGTGGTTTTCGTTCAGCACATCCATGACATCCGCGCGTATTTTATCAATGTCAATGCTGGGAAAGGCAGCCTGCAGGGAGTCCGTGCTTGTAAATGCGCTGGCGGATTCATGGTACAACAGTCCGCTGAGCAGGCGGCGCTTGTTGCGTTCGCTGCCCGTCAGTGTTACAGTGTCCCCGCTGACGGTAAGGCTCAGGTCGTACTCCCGCGTCAGGCGGCGCATCTTGCCCATCAGTCCGTGAAAGGTCGTTGCGCTGATATAAATTTCATCGCACAGGTCGTACAGGTTCAGGCTGCCGCCCTTCTGTACAAGGCGGTTCAGAATGTAGGTGCAGCGGTCCTGCGCGTTCTGGGGAATATCGTTCGGGCTTTGGTGCAGCATCTGCTGCGCCATGGCGGGCGCAATGCGGTAACCGGTCGGCGTTGAGAGGATGGCGTCCGGGTATTGCGCATTGACTGCATTGATATAGTTATGTACCGTGCGCACCGATACCCCCAGCGAATTGGCAAGCTGGGTGGCATTGAGTTGCTGGTTTTGATCCAGCAATGTCTGCACGAGCTGGTTCTGCTTGCTAGCCATGAGCGGTGAATCCTTTCGTTGAATGAGTGGTAGGAAATCGGCTTGTCCCCTCCGGGCAGGGCGCTGCCGTGACTGCCGCATTGCGTAGTGGAGACACCCCACCGTACTTTTTATATTCATAGTATACCCCAACCCTGCCCAAAAAGAAAAGCAGCAATTTTCACAGGGGGTCTGCAAAAAGCTGTACAAAATGACAAGAAGTACGCTTTTCCTGTTGCAAAAATCTGTAAAAGCTGCTTTTTTAAGCAGAGTGCATAAGTTTGGTGTGCAATTGTTTTGCACATTGACGGATTGCACCAACGGTGTGCAAAAGTCAGGTTGCACTGTGCAAAAAATTGCAGTATGCTGAAAACACAGAAAGGGTCCTGGGTATGAAGGCCCGCAAAATATGAGGATATTTAACACGAAAGAGGTAAACGACTATGAAAAAACACAATGTTCTGCTCGTCTGCGGTTCCGGCGCATCTTCCGGCTTTATGGCTGCCAACATCCGCAAGGCTGCGGCGGCCCGCGGTCTGTCCATCACCGTCAACGCACGCAGTGAGTCCACTGTCGAGGATTATGTCGATGAGATCGATTGCCTGATGATCGGACCCCACCTCGCCTCTACCCTGCCCGATATGGAGGAGATCTGCGAGGGTTATGATATCAAGGTCGGCGTCATTGAGCAGGCTGCCTATGCACGCCTGAACGGCGAGGCTGCGCTGGATCAGATCCTTGGTCTGTTCGGTGAGGCCTGATACCCTACGGTACCAAGCAGGGAAGCGGCCCTGCACTAAATAGTGCTGCCGACCATCGGCAGCATAAATGAGGAGGAAACCAATGGATAAACTCATTAAATGGCTCGAAAATTCTTTCGCGCCGAAACTGCAAAAGATCACGAACCTGACTTGGATCGTGGTCATCAAGGACTCGATGATGCAGCTGCTGCCCTTCATTCTGGCAGGCTCTATCTTCTGCGTCGGCACCATCCTGAACGACTACATTCCCGCTCTGCCCAGCTTCTGGACTCCCTTCGGCTGGACGATGAGCAAGATCGGCCTGATGGCCTCCTTCCTGATCCCCTTTAACTACTGCGAGAAAAAGCGCTTCCGTAAGCAGCGCATCCTCGCGGGCTTCACGGGCATGATGCTCTTTATGATCTGCATCGACCCGCAGTCTGCGGAGGAAATGGGCCAGGGCCACTCCCTGTACGGTGCCAACGGTATGTTCGTTGCCATCTTCACCGGCATTATCGTTGGTCTGGTCTTTGGTGCGTTCGCTAAGTTCTCTTTCTTCAAAGAGGATTCCGTCATTCCCGACTTCGTTCGTCAGTGGTTTGACTCCCTGCTGCCCATCATGCTTCTGATCGCGGGCGGCTGGCTGATCGTTCAGGTCGCCGGTGTCGATGTTGCCGGTGCTGTGCAGGCCGTCTTTATGCCGTTGCAGAGTGCTTTGACCTCTCCTGTCGGCTTCGTGTTCTTCTGCTTCCTGAAGTGCTTCATCTACTCCATGGGTATCTCCACTTGGGTGCTTACCCCTGTTGATGAGCCTGTCAAGCTGGCTGTTATCACCGCCAACCTGGAGCTGGTCGCTGCTGGCATTGCCACCTACCAGAACCTGGGCATCTTTACCGAGACCTTCATGTTCTGCACCTATCTGTGGATCGGCGGTGTCGGCTGCACGCTGTCCCTCTGCCTGTTGATGATGTTCATCTGCAAATCCAGCGAGCTGAAGGCCCTTGGCCGTGCCTGCGTCGTGCCCGGCATCTTCAATATCAACGAGCCCATCATCTTCGGCGCCATCGCCTGGAACCCCCTGCTGATGCTGCCTATGTGGCTTCAGGGCATCATCCTTCCCATCGTGACCTACATCTTCACGAAGGTCATCCCGTTTGCCCCCATCCCGCGCATCCAGTTCGACCTGTGGTACTGCCCGTACCCCATCAGCACCTTTATCGCTACGCAGGGCAGCATCACCGGCGTGATTTTCGCCATCCTGACCTTTGTTCTCTCTGCCGTCATCTGGTTCCCGTTCGTGAAGGCCTATGACGACCAGAAGGTCAAGGAAGAGACTGCCGCCATCAAGGCCTGATAGCCGCAAAACGCTTACAGGTGCCGCTTGATCTGTAAGTTGAAAGTGAAAAAAGTACCGTCCGGCCGGCTCTACTCGACCGGGCGGCATTTTCATCAGGGCGCAGTCACACAACATCCTGTAAGTCACACGATTTAACCATAACGAATACAAAGGAGCATTTTTATGGAAGAGGAAAAGAGCCCGATGACGGGTATGACCCAGGAAGAAAAAGACGAATATGTCATGGGCAAGGCCATGGATATCATCATGGGCTCCGGTGACGCTCGCCTGCACGCCAGCAAGGCTATGGACCACATTGCCAAGGGTGAGCTGGACGAGGCCAAGGCTGAGCTGAAGGAGGCTGACAAGCTGCAGGCCGAGGCCCACAATGTTCAGACCGAGATGATCCAGGGCGACATTCGCGGCGGTGATGAGAAGATGGGCTACTATGTCCTGTTTGCCCACGCACAGGATACCCTTATGACGATCCAGGTTGAGATCAACATGACCAAGAGTATGCTGAAGATCGCCAAAAACTATGAAAAGCGTCTTGCCGACCTTGAGGCTAAGGTGCAGGGCTGATTTTTGACAAGGAGAATCTAAAATGGAAAAGATGAGCAAATACAACGGTATGCCGAAAGACTTCCTCTGGGGCGGTGCACTGGCCGCCAACCAGATGGAGGGCGCATGGAAAGAGGGCGGCAAGGGCTGGTGCCTGGCAGACATCAACCGCAGCCAGTATGACATCCCGCCGGAAGAGCGCTACAACATGGAGATCGACACCGCATACATCAAGCGCGCCATGGAGGAGGACGACAAGTTCTACCCCAAACGCCGCGGCATCGACTTCTACCACACCTACAAGGAGGACATCAAGCTGCTGGCAGGCACCGGCATGAACAGCCTGCGCACCTCCATCAACTGGGCCCGCATCTTCCCCAACGGTGATGATGCCACGCCCAACGAGGAGGGCCTGAAGTTCTACGATGACCTCATCGACACGATCATTGCCAACGGCATGGAGCCGCTGATCACGGTCAGCCACTATGAGATGCCGCTGAATCTGGCCCTGAAATACAACGGCTGGGCCAGCCGCGAGGTCGTTGACTTCTTTGTGAAGTACTGCGAGGTGCTGTTCAAGCGCTACAAGGGCAAGGTCCATAAGTGGATCCTCGTCAACCAGATCAACCTCATTGTCCACGAGAGCTTCAACCATCTGGGTATTGCCAGCGACAAGGTCGACAACCTGCTGGAGGCCAAGTATCAGGGCGTCCACAATGAGATGGTCGCCTGCGCCAAGGCTACCAAGATTGCCCATGAGATCGACCCCGCCAACGAGATCGGCATGATGTTCTGCTCCAACCTGACCTATCCCATCAGCCATCGCCCCGAGGATGTGTACTGGAATATGCGCCACAACCAGATGGAATATCTGTACGGCGACATCATGGTCCGCGGCTACTACCCTGGTTACGCCCTGCGCTATTACGATGAGCACAACATTCATATCAACTTCTACCCCGGCGACGAGGAGGCTCTGAAAGAGGGCACGGTCGATTTTGTATCGCTGAGCTACTACTACAGCCGCCTGTCCGGCGAGGAGCCGTACCTGCACACCGAGTTGGGTCAGGTGCCGAACCCCGATATTCCGGCCAGCGACTGGGGCTGGAGCATTGACCCCCTCGGCCTGCGCATTGCGCTGAACGAGTACTGGGACCGCTACCAGAAGCCCCTCTACATCACCGAGAACGGCTTTGGTGCCTACGATAAGGTCGAGGCCGATGGCTCCATTCACGACCCATACCGCATTGATTATCTGCGCAAGCATGTTGAGCAGGTTGTCGAGTCGGTCAAGGACGGCGTTGATGTGCGCGGTTACTATCCGTGGGGCCCCATCGACATCATCTCCTGCTCCTCCAGCGAGATTGAGAAGCGCTATGGATTCATCTATGTCGACTATGACAACCAGTTCAACGGCACCGGCAAGCGCAGCCTGAAGGACAGCTACTACTGGTACAAGAAGGTTACCGCCTCTAACGGCGAGGACCTTGGGTAAGGAAACTTTTTGACAAAAGCAAAATATCCGATTACAATGGAGTACGGACTGTGAAACAAAATGAAACAGCAGCAGTGCTGATGGTGCTGATGGCAGCGGCCTGCTGGGGCGCAAACGGCATCTTTATCAATATCCTGACGGCCTACGGCGTCAACGGCACCCAAATGACCCTCGTGCGTATGGCTTCGATGGCCATTCTGACAGGCATCTGGCTGGCGGCGAAAAAAACCGCCGCGCTGAAGATCGACCTGCGGGACCTTGTCTGGTTCGTCCCGGCAGGTGCATTGGGGCTGTTTATGTTCGGCCTGTTCTACACCTACTCCATCCAGCTTGTGGGTATGGGCACGGCTGCCGTGCTCATCTACCTTATGCCGTCCCTTGTCATGCTGTTCAGCGTCGTGTTCCTGCATGAAAAGTTCACCCCCGGCAAGGGGCTGTGCCTTGTGCTCAGCCTGCTGGGCTGTGCGTTAGTCAGCGGAGTGGCAGGCGGCGTAACGCTGGATGCGGGCGGTGTGGCCTACGGCCTTGGTGCCGCGCTGTGCTACACACTGCAGAATATTCTGCTGGCTACCAAGCTGAAAAAGTACAGCCCTATGACAAATCTGTTTTACATGTTCCTCTTCAGTGCAGTGGCAAGCCTTGTGTTTACCGCCGCCGCAGGTGAGCTGCCGGGGGTTGCCTATATCCTGACAACGCCCGGTGCGCTGGCCGCCAACCTTGGGTTGGGGCTGGTGTGCTCTTTGGCGGCGCAGTGGCTGTACACTGCCGCGCTGAAAACCATCCCCGCCAGTCGTGCGTCCATTGCCGCCACCTTTGAGCCTGTGGCCGCCGCGCTGTTCGGGCTGGTATTGTTCGGGCAGAAGATGGATGGATTCGGCGTAGCCGGCATTGTGTGCGAGATTGCCGCGTTGGTGCTCTTGCAGCTTCCGGCCCCCGCAAAACGGAAAGGATAAGCAAATGGCAAAGAAACAGACCCCCACGGCACAGGATTACCACAAGAGTGAGACCTACAAGAACGCTGATGCCGAGACCCGCCGCAATCTGTACCGTTATAAAACCGAGCTGAACATCACAGACGAGCAGATGAACTGGCTGCTGGCCTTGGAGGATGTGCGCCTGACACCGAAGGAGCAGCGCCGCAAGGGCAATGCCACCGCAGAAATGATGGTGATCGGCGCAATGGTCACATTTTTGCTGGCTGCCAATGTAGGGCAGCGGGCGTTTATGCTGATTGCCAGCGTATTCTTCATTTTTGCCGCAGGGCTGTACCTGTCTGGTGCCCTGAACCCCTACAGCATTGCTGTCCGAAAAATCAAAAAGCAACTGAAAGCTTACCCAAAAGTTCCGTCCTTTAAAGAGTGGAGCAAACCAGCCGACGAGGACGACAACGAATAAGCCATTCCCTTGCTGAGTTACACAGCATTCCTCATATTACACAAAGCCCCTGCCGCAGCACTGCGGCAGGGGCTTTGTGCTGCGTGTCGAAAAACCTCCCTCTGCGAGGGAGGTGCCCCGAAGGGGCGGAGGGAGAGAACCTTGCCATAGCCCGAAATATTTCGGACAGCCGTACAGTTCTCTCCCCCACCGCCTGCGGGCGGAGCCCCCTCGCAGAGGGGGCCAAGGGGTGAGCACACCTTTTTCGACAGTCTGCTAAATTTATACCATGTGTATTCCCATTCGGAAACAATGCACAAATCCAGCCTTGCAAGGTTGTGAAGTCTGCGAATAGACGAAAGGCCGGGGCTGTGCTATAGTATAGTTACAGAAAGAAAACAGCCGAAGCTAAAAAGCCAAAAGTTCCCAGGGAGCGGATTTCTCAACAGAGAAGCAGAAAGGCTGATCGGCAGGATTTCGCAAGGAAGGAGGCTCAAGTCCAATGGCAAACTTCAAGGATCCTATTCATCACCGGCGGGCGTGGGCCTGCTGACAGAATAAGACCGCATCCAAAAGCCGCAGAGCATTCTCTGTAAAAGATCAATAAAAATGTGATGTACGGTATCTTACAAAATTGTTAGCAGACACACGGGCCCGTCAAAACAGACCCCCGCGTGAATATAGATTAGGCTGAAAGAAGGCTGGCAGCGATGACTACCACCACTCCACCCAACAGATCCTATCTGAACTTCACCTGATCATCAAGGAGAAACTCCCATGTACCAGAGTTAAGAGGGCAACACCTCTGCATCAGACCCGAAACAAAATAAAACAGGGATGATTCCTATGACCAAACGGAAACAGACCGAAAAATAAGGCAAAGGGTTATGAGGCTATGACTCCAATCATCTGATACCACCGGGGCGGACGCAAGGTTCCGCCCCGGTTTTGTTATGTCTGCCGGCAAAAAGCAGTGGGCCGGGCGGCTGTCCCCTGCTTTTACGAAAGGAAAGGAGCAACACAATGGAGCAGCTCTTGCGCCAACGCGCAGAATCGATTTGGACAGCGGCCATCCGGTCCGTTTTGCCGGATGAGGCGGTGCGCCGCGCTTTGGAGCATTTTCACCCACAGGGGCGTGTATTTCTCGTGGCGGCGGGCAAGGCCGCGTGGCAGATGGCCCACGCGGCGCTGGCCGTGCTGGGCCGTGTGGACGCCGGGATCGTCATCACAAAATACGGCCATGTCAGGGGGCCGCTGCCCGGCGTGACCTGCTGCGAGGCAGGGCATCCGGTGCCGGACGACAACAGCTTTGCGGCCACCCAGCGGGCGCTGGCGCTTGTCAGCGGTCTGCGGGCGGACGACACCGTGCTGTTTCTGCTCTCCGGCGGCGGCAGCGCGCTGTTTGAAAAACCGCTGCTGCCCGCTGAGGAGCTGCAGGCCATCACACAGGCGCTTTTGGCCTGCGGTGCGGATATTGTTGAGATCAACACGATCCGCAAGCGGCTGTCTGCCGTCAAGGGCGGGCGGTTCGCGCTGGCCTGTGCGCCCGCCGCGGTGTACAGCGTGGTGCTCAGCGACATTCTCGGCGACCCGCTCGATATGATCGCCAGCGGCCCGGCCTGCCCGGACAGCTCGACCTGCGCGCAGGCTGCTGCCATTGCGGAAAAATACCGGCTGGCGCTCTCCCCTGCTGCCGCGGCCCTGCTGCGGCAGGAAACGCCCAAAACGCTGCCCAACGTGACCACAAAAATCACCGGCAGCGTGCGGGAGCTGTGCCGTGCCGCTGCGGACGCCTGCCGCGCCGAAGGGTACGAGCCGGTTTTGCTGACAGACTGCCTTTGCTGTGAGGCCCGGGAGGCCGGCAGTTTTCTGGGAAGCATTGCCCGCACCCACGCAGGGCAGGGCCGCAAACGGGCCTTTATCGCGGGCGGCGAGACCGTTGTGCATCTGACCGGCCATGGGCTGGGCGGGCGCAATCAGGAGCTTGCCTTAGCCGCAGCCCCGGCGCTGGCCGGGCTGCGCGGGTGCTGTGTTTTCTCGGTGGGCAGCGACGGCACCGACGGTCCCACCGATGCCGCGGGCGGCTACGCGGACGGCGAAGCCTTAGCCGCCCTCACTGCGGCGGGCCTGGACGTGCCCCGTGTGCTGGCCGACAACGACGCTTACCATGCCTTACAGGCCGTTGGCGGTCTGATCATGACCGGCCCCACCGGCACAAACGTCAACGACGTGGCAGTTGTGCTGACGGAATGACAAAAAGCAGACCGCTTAAAAACGCCATCCTCTGTTTGCTTCTGTAATTCTCTTTTGGACGGGAAAGCCCCGCCGCTCTCATGGTGAGGGAGCGGCGGGGCCTTTTCTATATCCGTATGTATCAGTATTCAACGCCCTCGCGCGCGGCGATGCCCCGGGTGTAGGGGTGCTTGACGGCGCGCAGCTCTGTGGAGTAGTCGGCGGCGTCCTGCATCCAGGCGGCGGGCTCACGCCCGGTCAGGACGACCTCTGCCCCCTGTTCGGCGCGGGCGGCGGCCTCCCGCAGCAGAGCTTCCTCCACAAGGTCATTTTTGCAGGCGGCACAGGCTTCGTCCAGCACCAGCAGGTCAAAGCTGCCCTGTAAAATCGTCTGTAACGTCCGGGTGTTCGTCCGGCGTGCCTCGGCGCGCTCTGCGTCGGTCATAAGCCAGGTGAATTTCGCGTTGGGGCAGGCGTAGACGACTGCCCCGCAGCGGCGCAGCATTTCAATTTCACCGCTGGAGCCGTCTTTTAAAAATTGCAGGATGACCACCCTGCGGCCATGGCCCAGCGCCCGCAGCGCCAGCCCCATGGCGGCGGTAGTCTTGCCCTTGCCGTCGCCCCAGTACAGATGCAGCATGGCTGTTCTCCCCTTGCAGTAAATTTCCGTCTTATTATAGCACACCCTCCGCGCCGCTTGCAAATACCGGCAAAAGAAAGAAACGGGATGCCCGCAAAAGTGACATCCCGTTTCTTTCTTTTATTGCTCAGTAGGGGCCGGGCATGCCCGGCCCGGCTGTGTAAGGAATACAAGCGCCTTTCGGTAAGCTGCGGGCCGCACGTGTGCGGCCCCTACCGCTCTGCTTCCCGTTTATTCCTCGTCCTCGGTCTTGATCGTAATGTTCCGGTCCGTCTTGGCCTCGATGCTGTTGGCGCGGACAATGTCGCGCATGTCGATGCCGGTGGCCTCCTTCATGGCCTCCATCGTCTGGGCCATCAGCACCGGCACATTGCCGGAGACACCCGACACGCCGGACGCATCGCCGCCGATGATGGACACCTTGTCGATGCTGGACAGGGGCTGCGCGACGCTTCTGGCAATTTCAGGCAGGACCTTGATCATCATTTCGGCCACAGCGGCGTCGTTGTACTGCTTGTAGGCTTCGGCCTTCTGCTTCATCGCTTCGGCCTCTGCCAGGCCCTTCTGGCGGATGGCCTCCGCCTCGGCCTTGCCGACCAGTGCGATGCCCTCGGCCTCCTGCTGCTTGGCAAACTTCGCGGCCTCAGCGGCACGCTCGGCCTCATACTTCTGGGCCTCGGCCTCCTTCTGGCGGCGGTACAGCTCGGCGTCGGCCTGCTTGCGGACCTCGGCATCCAGCTTGCGCTGCTGGACCTCGGCCTCCTGGGCGGCCAGGTCGACCATCTTCTTCTGGCGGGCGATCTCGGCGTCGGCCTCGGACTCCTTGACCTCCTTGGCGCGCAGGTTCGTCTGGATCATACCGGCGGCGTTCGCGTCGGCGGCGGCCTTGTCAGCCTCGGCCTTCAGCTTGGACTTTGCCAGCTCCAGCTCGTTGTTGCGCTGGGCAATGGCGGTCTGGGCTTCGATCTCCTTCTCGTTCGCGGCCATGGCGGCGGCAGCCTTCGCGCAGGAGACGTCGCGCTCGGCCTCGGCCTTGGCGATGGAGGCACGCTTTTTCACAAGCTCCTCCTGCTCGACGCCGATGGCTTCAATAACGCCGTGGTTGTGGCCCATGGCGTCCACGGCGTCCTTTACGTCCTGCACGTTGAAGGTCACGACCTCCAAGCCCATCTTGGCCAGGTCGGGGCGTGCGTTCTCCACGACGCTGACGGCCATCTGCTTGCGGTTTGTCAGGATCTGGTCCACGGTCATCTCGGACACGATCTCACGCAGGTTGCCCTGCAGCACATCGTTGATCTTTTCATTGATGTGCGCCTCGTCCATGCCGAGGAAGTTCGAGATCGCGGACTGCTGGCGGGAATTGATGTACTTGCGGATGTCGTCATATCCGGCGTTGCGGACCTCCTCGTCCGAGACGGTGGAGTTCTCGCTGTAGACCTGGACGGTGACGACGCTGTCGAGCCAGAGGGAGACGCCCTCCTTGGTTTTAACGCCCGTTTCCGGCGTTTTCACGTCGATTTTCAACAGGCGCATGTTCAGGCGGTCTGCGCGCTGCACAATGGGCAGCACAAAGACGCCGCGCCCGCAGACGACCTTCGGGCGGGAGAGGCCGAAGCCTGTCACGACGATGGCCTGGGTCGGCGGGGCCTTCTTGTAGCAGAGAAAGCAGAAGGCAATGACGGCCGCGGCAACAGCGGCAGCAATAATGAATCCCATACTCTTGTTCCTCCTTCAGAACACATTGGGCCGCAAAAAAAGCGGCAGCGATAAGGGTCGTCATCAGCGGGTTTTCTTGCTGATGATGCTACCATTATAGCTGCCGCCCGTGCTCCAAAACAGGACAGGTTTCGCAAAATACAGGGTGCTATTTTGCTGTTTACGGCGCGTCCTTCGCGCTTTTACATTTGCTTGGTAGGTTTTGCTTTTTCGGCCAGCAGGCACAGCACCACGGTCAGCACCATGTCGGGCAGCGTGTAGCCCACCGGCGTGTCAACGCCCATCAGCAGGCGGTAGGCGATAAAGCCCACGAGCCAGATAACAAGGTTGCGCGCGTCGGCAGCCACGGCAAAGCGGTCCCGGTGCAAAATAAAGTGGTCTGCGATCTGCACAGCGATCATCGGCGCAAACACCGAGCCGATCAGGTACAGAAAGCCCGTGATGTCGTCCATCGGGAAAAGGATGGCCGCCGCCGTGCCGATGACCGTCACGGCAATGGCGGTCTTTTTGCCGTTGAGTTTTGCGGACAGGCTCTCGGCAGAGATGCCCGCGCTCCACGCATCGAGGAAGGTCGTCGTGACCGTGGAGAAAACCAGAATGATCAGCGCGGCAATGCCGAGCCCGGCCTTGACCATGATGACGGCAATGTCATACTCGCCGGTAAAGATGGCCGCGCCCATGCCGATGACGTACATCCAGCAGGATACCGCGCCGTAGACCAGCACGCTGACCCAGGTCGCCTGGGTCGGCTTCTCGGCGTCGCGGGTGTAGTCGCTGATGAGCGGCAGCCAGGACAGCGGCATCGCCACGGCCAGCTCCACCGCCGCACCGAAGGTCAGGCTCTCGCCGTCAATGCCGACCATGGCGTTGCCGGAGAAGAAGATGACCTTGCACAGCACCAGCGTCAGAATAAACAAAGCAGCCATCGTAATTTTGTTGATCCAGCCCAAATCGGTCACGCCGACGGCGATCCACACGATAATCAGCGCACCGATGACAAGGCACCAGACCCAGCGGCCAATCGCAAAAATACCGCCGACGGCCAGTGCACCGTCATAGATCATGATGGCCGTCCAGCCGACGAGCTGCAAAACGTTCAGGAACGCAAACAGCAGGCCGCCCTTCTGGCCGAAGCTCATTTTTACGGTCTCCATAGCGCTGCGGCCCGTGCGCCCGCCGATGAGGCCCGCCAGCAGCATCATGGCGCAGCCGATGATATGCCCGAGCAGAATGGCCGCAAAGCCCTTTGCCATACCCAGCGGCGCAAAGGCGGTGCCGGTCAGGATCTCGGCCAGCGAGACGCCCGCGCCGAACCAGATCAGGCCGTTCTGAAAGGTAGAGGTCTTTTTCATTCGACAAAATCCCCCTTCAGTGCGAACATGTGGTTCATCGGGCCGGAGCCGTGGCCGAGGTCAAGCATAGCGGCCAGTGCGCCCGAGATGTACGCCTTTGCGCGCTCCACCGACGTGTCAAGGTCATAGCCCTTCGCGAGATTCGACGCAATGGCGCTGGACAGCGTGCAGCCGGTGCCGTGGGTGTTGGGGTTGTCGATGCGGCGTCCCTTGAACCACTTACCCGCGCCGCCGCGCCAAAGCAGGTCGTCGGCATCGTTGATCTGGTGCCCGCCCTTGCAGAGCACCGCACAGCCGTACTTTTCGCTGATGGTCTGTGCGGCCCGCTCCATATCGGCGGCGTTTTGAATGGTCATGCCGGAGAGGATCTCCGCCTCGGGGATGTTCGGCGTCAGGACCTCGGCCAGCGGCAGGAGCTTTTCGCACAGCGCGGTCACGGCGTCGTCACGCAACAGCTTTGCGCCGGATGTTGCGACCATGACGGGGTCCACGACGATGTGCTTTGCGCCGTATTCCTTCAATTTTTCCGCAATCGTTTCGATCAGCTCTGCCGAGGATACCATGCCGATCTTGACGGCATCGGGGAAGATGTCGGTAAACACTGCGTCGAGCTGCTCCGCCAGAAAATGCGGGGTCGAGTCAAAAATGTCGGTCACGCCGGTGGTGTTCTGGGCGGTCAGGGCCGTGACTGCGCACAGGGCAAAAACGCCGTTGGCGGTCATGGTCTTGATGTCTGCCTGGATACCGGCGCCTCCGCTGGAATCACTTCCGGCAATGGTCAATGCTGTTCTCATGGTGATAACTTCCTTTCCTTTTTGTATACAGCAAGGTTTTATAAAGCGGCACAAGGTGGTGCCCCCGGTGTACCGCTGTGGGAGGCTTTTTTCTACGGCAACACGGCTTCGTGCAAATCTCTCACATACAGATCCGCTGCCCTTTGCAGCCCGGCCTGGTCGGTCTCGCCGTCGGCATCGTAGACGCCGATTGTGTAAAAACCCGCGGCCTTCGCGGTTTTCAGGGCGTAGAGACTGTCCTCAAAGACGAGCGTTTCCGCCGGCGCGGCGTGCAGGGCCTCGGCGGCCAGCAGGTAAATTGTCGGCTCATGCTTGCTGACGCCGACCTCTGCCGTAGTGAAAAGCCGGGTGAAATACCCGAGCAGCCCCAGCCGTTCCAGCGCCCGCGTGACGTGCTCCCGCGGGCTGGACGTGGCCGCCGCCAGCTTCACGCCGCGGGCGGTCAGGGCGGCCAGCAGTGCCGCCGCACCGTCCTTGGCGGGGACCTCATAAAAATAGAAGTCCCGCAGCATGTCCGCAATGCCCGCGCCGACCTCGGCGGCAGACTGCGGCAGTGCATAGTGCGTGTGCAGATACTCCGCCCCCTGCTCCATGCTCATCGAGAACAAAATCTCGTTGAGTCCCTCCTCCGGCGTGACGCCCAGGCTGCGCAGATACCGCGCGCCAAGGTCGTTCCAGATGCCCATGGAGTCGAGCAGCACGCCGTCCAGATCAAAAACAGCAGCCTTAGTCATGCAGCATTTTCTCCGTGGCGGCCTTCAGGTCGGCGGATGCCTGTTGGATGTTCTTTGCCGCGTAAATCGCGCTGATGACCGCGACGCCGCAGATGCCGCTGCCCGCGAGCTTCGCGACATTTTCCTGCGTGATGCCGCCGATGGCGACAACAGGGATGGACACGGCCCCGCAGATGGCCTTGAGCGTCTCATAGCTCACATCGTCGGCGTCGTCCTTCGAGCCGGTCGGGAACACCGCGCCGACGCCGAGGTAATCCGCGCCGTGCTTTTCGGCCAGGACGGCCTGCTCCACGGTCTGGGCGGAGACGCCCAGAATCTTGTCCGGGCCCAAAATCGCGCGGACGTCCTGCGCCTCCATATCGCTCTGGCCGACATGCACGCCGTCTGCGTTCATCTCGCGGGCGATCTCGACATTGTCATTCACAAGAAACGGCACACCGCGCTCGCGGCAGAGCGTTTGCAACTCCTTCGCTTCCTCGAGGAACTTACCCTCCTCCAGCGTCTTTTCGCGCAGCTGGACCATCGTCACACCGCCGTCAAGGCTTTCGCGCACAACGTCGATAAGCCTGCGCCCGTCCAGCCAGTGGCGGTCCGTGACGGCATAGAGCAGCAGATCATTTTTATCGCAGTTCATACTTGGCGCCCCCATTCAGCGTTGCACCGTCCATATTGTAGATGGCATCAATGATGCGGTTGCGGTAGGTGGAGTTGCCATCGCCCTCGGCCATGCGGCTCCAGCCGATCTCGCCCGCCAGACCCATGGCGCAGACCGCCGCGGCGGCAGCCTCGAGCTTATTGTCGGGGTTTGCAACGACGAAGGCTGTCATCATGCCGGAGAGCTGGCAGCCCGTGCCGGTGATCTTGCCCATCTCGGGGCGTCCGTTGCGGATGACATAGCAGGCCGTGCCGTCGCTGACAAGGTCGATGGCACCGGTGACGGCGACGATAGCGCCGCTTTTGGCCGCAAAGTCCTTGACAAATTTGACGGCACTGTCCAGATTTGCGTCAGTCACGGCGTCCGCAACGTCAGCGTCAACGCCCTTCGTCGTGCCGCTGCCCAGCGCCAGCGTCTTGATCTCGGAGATATTGCCGCGGATGACGGTGAATTTGATCTTCTCCATCAGCTCGACGGCGGTGTTCGTGCGCAGGGCCGACGCGCCCGCGCCGACGGGGTCGAGCAGCACGACATGGCCGAGGGCATTTGCCTTTGCGCCCGCGCGGAACATGCCCTCGATGCTGCGCTGGTTCAGCGTGCCGATGTTGATGTTCAGGCCGCCGCAGATCGACGTGATGTCCTCGACGTCCTCCGGCTCATCGGACATGATCGGGCTGCCGCCGCAGGCCAGCAGAATGTTGGCCACGTCGTTGACCGTGACATAGTTCGTGATATTGTGCACCAGCGGCACAGTGTTGCGCACATTTTCAAGACAGGTACCCAGCATACAAAACGCTCCTTATAAGTAAAAATGCGGATACGCCTGCAGAGACATATCCGCACAAAAGCTCACAAGAAGCGCAGTGCTACGGTATCTCCCTACGTTGGCATTATCCAAATCAGGTTCAGGCAATACCGCATAATTCTAAGTGCCGATACGGCGAGCGAGGCGCGCCAGCTGCTAAGCCAAAAGCGCAGATAATACTTTGTGTATTATCGAGCATTTTGGCAACGCAGATGGCACGCCGCAGCCGCCGGAGCGGTGCTTAAGCCCGTAGGGCGGGAATTATGCGGTATTGCCGTTTGGGTCAGGGCGATACAGCCCACTCTCAGCCCGCTTTACGCAAGCTCCCCTTTTGTACAAATTTACAGTAGCACAGTTTGTCGTGTTTTGCAAGGCTTTTGCTTCATTTTTTGCAAAACCACTTGACATTAAACCCGGCTTTCATGCTATGCTAGAGACAGCAGAAAGGCAAAAGTGCGGGTGCGAACCGAAGCTGCCGCTGCGGTTTCAATAGCCTTCCCCCGAGGGGGAAGGTGGCCGAGGCCCCGACCGAGGCCGGATGAGGGGCAGCCCTCCGTTGGCCACCCGTGAACAGGCAGCAATCGCATGCTTTGCCCTCATCAGTCCGCTCCGCGGACAGCTTCCCCCGAGGGGGAAGCCTTTTATCACGCTACTATTTTAAACGGAGGTCCCCTATTATGGCTAAATCTACTGTCTATTTCACCAACGAACTCACCCCCGAAGCCGTTGTGAAGATGTACCGCCAGTTGGGCATCGAGCTGCCCGGCAAGGTGGCCGTCAAGGTCCATAGCGGCGAGGACGGCAACCAGAACTACCTGCACCCCGAGTTTATGAAGCCCGTCATCGACGCCGTCAACGGCACCGTTGTTGAGTGCAACACAGCCTACGGCGGTGCGCGCAACGAGACGCCCAAGCACATCGAGCTGATGAAGAAGCATCATTGGAGCGACCTGTTTGATGTTGACATCATGGACGCCGAGGGTCCGGACGTCGAATGGCCCGTCGAGAACGGCAAGGTCCTCAAGGTCAACTATCTGGGCAAGAACATCGAGAATTATGACAGTATGCTCGTGCTCATCCACTTCAAGGGTCACCCGATGGGCGGCTACGGCGGTGCGCTCAAGCAGCTGTCCATCGGCTGCGCGTCCAGCGCCGGCAAGGCGTACATCCATTCCGGCGGCAAGGTCACCGACCAGCACATCCTGTGGGAGAACTGCGCCGAGCAGGACACCTTCCTTGAAGCCATGGCAGACGCCGCCTCCACCGTGGCAAAGCACTTTGCGGGCAAGATTGCCTATGTCGCCATCATGAAGAACCTTTCCGTTGACTGCGACTGCTGCGCCGTGGCCGAGGACCCCTGCATGAACGATGTGGGCATCCTCTCGAGCCTTGACCCCGTCGCGCTGGACCGCGCCTGCATCGATCTGGTCATAAACAGCAATGACCCGGGCCGCGACCACTTTATGGAGCGCGTCAACAGCCGCCACGGCACCCACACCATCGACAGCGCCGAGACCCTTGGCATCGGCACGCAGGAGTACAAACTGGTGAAGGTGTAAACGCCCATTTTCCTAAATAAGGCAAAAGCCGCAAAAAAGCAACCGCCGTGCAGAGAGGCGTCTCTCTGCACGGCGGATGTTGTTATTGTCGGTTCAGTATCTTTTCCAAGTCTGTTTTCGGGTCGCCCGTGGGCGTCAGGTTGTACTGCTTAACGAGAAAGTCCAGTACATTCGGTGAGACGAACGCCGGGAGCGTGGGGCCAAGGTAGATATTGCGCAGCCCCAGATACAGCAGCGTCAGCAAAATGCAGACAGCCTTCTGCTCATACCACGACAGCACCAGCGTAAGCGGCAGGTCGTTGACGCCGCAGCCAAACGCCTCGGCCAGCGCCAGCGCAATGCGAATGGCGCTGTAGGCGTCGTTGCACTGCCCGCAATCCAGAACGCGCGGGATGCCTTCGATGCTGCCCAGATCCATATCGTTCAGCCGGTACTTGCCGCAGGCCAGCGTCAGAATCAGCGTGTCGGGCGGCGTCATCCGTGCAAAGTCCGTGTAGTAGCTGCGCGTCGGTGCTGCACCGTCGCAGCCGCCGATCAAGAAAAAGTGGCGTATCTTCCCCTCCCGGACCAGCCGGACGATCTGCTCTGCGTGGGACAGCACCGCATTGCGGGCAAAGCCGGTCATGACCGTGCTGCCGCCGTTCATCCCGGTCATCGGGTGATCCTCGGGGTAGCCGCCGCATTCCAGCGCCTTTTCAATGACCGGGGTGAAATCCTTGTCGTCCCCGATGTGGGTCAGCTCCGGGTAGGACACCACCGACGTCGTGAACACACGGTCACTGTAGCTCTGCCGCACCGGCATCAGACAGTTCGTTGTGAACAGGATGGGCGCGGGGATGTTGTGGAACTCTGACTGCTGGTTCTGCCAGCCCGTGCCGAAGTTGCCTTTGAGGTGCGGATATTTTTTCAGTTCCGGGTAGCCGTGGGCGGGCAGCATCTCACTGTGGGTGTAGATGTTGATGCCCCTGCCCGCGGTCTGGTCCAGCAGCAGCTTCAGATCGTGCAGGTCGTGGCCGCTGACCACGATGAAGGGGCCCTTCTCAATCGTCAGCGGCACCGTGACCGGCACGGGGTCACCGTATGCGCCGGTGTTGGCTGCGTCCAGCAGCGCCATACAGGCCAGATTGACTTCTCCGGTTTTCAGCACCAGCGCCAGCAGCTCGTCAGGCGTTTTCTCTGCGCCGATGGCCTCGAGTGCCTCATAGAAAAAGGCGTTCACAGCGGGGTCTGTTCTCCCCAGTGCGCGGGCGTGGTACGCATAGGCCGCCATGCCTTTGAGCCCAAAGAGGATCAGCGATTTCAACGAGCGCACGTCCTCCCCCGCCGCCCAAAGCGCGGCAAGGTCGTAATCGTCAAGCTGCCCGGGGCCGACGGCAGCCTTTTCCTTTTCGATTTCCGCCTTGCATTGCAGGATAGTTTCGTTGTTGAAGTTCACGTTCGTGATCGTCGTGAACAGGCCCTTCAAAATCAATTCATCGGTGTGCGGTGTCGGTGTCCCAGCCCGCGCCGCCCGCGCCAGCCCGATAAGTGCCCCGATCAGCTCATCCTGATAGTTGGCGGTGTCGGCCTTTTTGCCGCAGACACCGGCCTTGCCGTCGCAGCCGGTGTTATGCGCCGTTTGTTGGCACTGAAAGCAGAACATTTCTCGCATTTGGTTTCCTCCTGTCAGCAGAATCATCACCTTCTATTCTGCCCGCCAGGAGGATTTTTTATACCGTTCTCACGGCTGCGGTGTCGCGCCCTCCTGCTCCATCTTGCGCAGCGTTTCCTGCCGGAGGGCCTCCCGCAGCGCCTGCATATAGGGCGAGAACTGTGACTGCTCCACGCCGTAGGTCAGGTTCAGCGCATACTCCTGCGGCTCCCAGGTCGCAATCGCGGACTCGTTGTGCTGGACGATGGCCTCCATTTTATCCAGCGCCTTGTAGATTTTGGCCTCCGTCGTCTGCAAGGCGGCCATCTCCGCGTACAGCGTCCGCATCTCGGTGCAGACCGGCTCGGGCAGTGAATCGACCCAGCGGGAAAGCAGTGCTTCCTCGGCGGCCTCATCGGCGGCGGTCTTGTCAAACGCCGGGATGTCCCCGGTAAAGCACTCGCCCAGATCGTGGATCAGGCACATGCGGATGACCTTGTCCATGTCCGCCTGCGGAAATTCATCCCGCAGCCAGAACGCCATCAGCGCAATGCGCCAGCTGTGCTCAGCCACGCTCTCATGCCGTCCCTTCGATGTATAACAATGCCGCGTTGTGTCCTTGAGTTTTTCCGCTGTGTGCAACGCCTCCAACAGCTTTTCCGGTTCCATGTGCAGACCTCCCCTATTTTTACCGCTATTGTAGCAGATATAAAACGCAGTTGCAAGGCGGAGATTTTTTCTTTTTTTGCAGAAAGTCTCTCGCAATACAGGGCATCAAAAGTACAATTTGGAAACATTTAATTTACTATTACTGTTTGTAAATCATTCTGCCGTTATAAAACTCTGTAGGGGCGAGCATTGCTCGCCCGTGCCCGCGCGTTATGTGCAAGGCCTTCCCGGAAAAGCCTTGCTGCACCAGGTTGGCGGGCGAACAATGTTCGCCCCTACATTCTCTCTATAACAAAGCAGGTGCTTTTTTCTTACTTTTTCTCATTTTTTTCAAGAAATTCTCTCGCAATACCCTTTTCTCTCCCCTGCCCTACCACAAACTTCCTATAAAAAAAGACCCGCAAATCTATTGCGAGTCCTTTTCTGTAGCAATTATTGCTTCTGTAATTCCTGCAGCAAGGGATTGTGCAGCAGCAGCCCCACGATTTGATAGCGGTAGCTTTTGACCGTCTGCCCCTGGGATTCCGAGTAAAGCCCGCGGACACAGCCGCTTTCCCGGTCAAACAGCGCGTCGATCAGCTGCAGCTGCTCCGCTGTGACCAGCAGCGTGACCTGTCCCTTCGTGTCAAGGCCGCGGCCATGGGTCGGCATATACTTTTCGCGGCAGTCAAACGACGGCAGCATGTAATAGCGCTCGGGGTGCTTCTCTGCCTCGATGCGCCGCGCGGATGCTGCGTCCTCATCCCCGCACACGCAGTGGTCCAGTCCGACCTGCCGGAGCTTGGCCAGCTCCTCCTGCAAAATGCGGTTGGCCAGCGTACCGATCTTACTGTCCTGCCACAATGCTTCCATCTCAAGCAGGTCGTAAATTTTGCGGTGCAGGCGGATACGCAGCCTATACTTCCTGGGCTTCATCGGCGCTGCGCTCCACCTTTGCAATTATTTCCCGCAGCCGCGTGGCCGTGGCGATCATCTCGTCCAACTCCTTCATGGCCTGCCGGCGCTCCTCGTGGGTATATTTTTCTGCAAGGCGCTTCTCGGGGTTTTTCCTGCGCAGCATCGTTTCTAAGCGGCTTGTCTGGCTGGACAGCTTGCCCGTAATTTTGCTCTGTGCCTTGGCACCGGCGGTCTTTTCCCTGACCTCCCGGATGACCTCTGTCTGCTCGACCTGCGCGGCGGGCTGCTCCGGCGGGATGGTCTTGACCTTTCGGATTGTCTCCTTCAGACACGCCATCTCCTTCTGGACCGTGAACACCGCAGCGACCAACGCCTCGTGGGCATCCTGCATACTGCTGGTGTCGGCCACCGTCCGCAGTGCATCTACGAACCGCCCGCGAATCGCTTTTTTCTCGTCCTGAATGGCTGCGCTGCCCGGGCCGTTGTACGCAATAGCATAGAGCTGCTGCAGCATTTGGGCAGCGATTCTCTGTTCCTCGGGCGTCATCCGCAAAAAGCTCTCCGCCTCGCTGCGCAGCACAAAGCCACGATCCAGCAGATCCTTGAGACCCTCATTCAGATTTTTTTCAATGCTCAGATCCTTATCGATCTGCCGCCCGTTGATGGGCGTTGCCTCCTTGATGGCCTTTTTTGCCTCGGCTGCTGTCAGGTTGTACGGCTCTGCCTGCAGGCAGGACACCAGCTCGGCAACCGCCTTGCGGCGGATCATCTCGTTGGCAAAGCCGCCGCGCACCTGCAGGTTAGCGCTCAGCAGCATGACCTTTTTCTCGTTGTCGCTCAGCGGTGTTGTGACAACACGGCAGTTTTTGACTGTGTTCCACTTTGCGTCGCCGCGCGCCTGCAAATAATTCAATGCCTTATAGCGGCGCTCGCCGGAGAGCAGAACGTACTTCGTCTGTTTGCCATCCGTCCGCGGATATACGACCAAATTGTGCATCAGGCCGTTGCGGTCAATGTCGTTGGCCAGTGTTTCCACATCCTCGTCGGTGTCCAGCTGGCGGAAAATCGCATTGTCCGGGTTCAGCTCGATGTCCTGCAAGGCAATTTCCCGCAGCTCATAGGCAAGCTCGGCGCGGTTCTGCGTGGCCAGGTTGGCAATCAGGCTGCCGGAGGCGTTGTTGTTTCCGGCGCTGAAAACCGCCTCGGTGGACGGAATGCCCACCTCGACCTTGGTTCTGCCGGGCTTCTTTTTCATAGCCATCTTACTTTTCCTCCAATTCGGCCAGGCGCTTTTTCAGCTCCTCATACGCCGCCACATAGCTTTTGGCCGGGGGCTGCGTGCGGGCCGAGTAGCAGACCGGCACGCAGCGGTTGATGCTGTTATCCACACTCTTGCCAAAGGCGATTTCCGCGTTGAACAGCGTTGCGCCGAGCTTGGCCCGGCAGTCACTGCGGATGTCCTGCGAGGCTGCACTTTTCTGCACCATCGTCAGCATCACGCCGACGCCCTTGATGCGGGAAGTCTTGCTCTTGCGCATCTCATTGCAGAGCACATAGGTGCGGAACGCCGAGTCCTCCGAGAAGGAATCGCACTTCAGCGGGATCAGCACATAGTCCGCCGCGGCAATTGCGTTGGAGAGCAGCAGGCTGTCCCGGCTTGGCTGGGTGTCGATTAGGATATAATCGTACTCGTCTTTGACCTGGCGCAGGAAATAGTCCAGCACGTCGGTATCGCTGGCCAGATACTTCGGGTCGCCGCGGTCATAGTCCCGCTGGGCGTCCGTGTACAGATCCTCCAGCCGCTTGGACAGGCGCGGCGTCTGGTCGTTGGCCGGGATCAGGTCCACGTTTTCATATTCCGACTCGACGATAAAATCTCTGGTCTGTGTGTTGTAGCGGAAGCCGTCGATCATATCATACAGACTGCGGTTGGCAAAGGCCTTGCTGGTAATGGCGTTGCCGCCTGTAAGGGCAAACGTCAGGTTGCCCTGCGGGTCGGTATCCAGGCAAAGCACCTTTTTGCCCTCGTCGCCCATCAGATAGGCAAGGTTAGAGGTCGTTACGGTTTTTCCGCAGCCGCCTTTTTCCACCGCAATGGTTATTACTGTTGCAGCCATTCGCTTGTTCCCCATTTCATTATGTAGTTATAACACCGTGGCAAATTATTTTTTATGTCGTTTTCATCTATGTATAGTATACCACATTTGCCAGCATCGTCAACAGCACTTTTGCAGTTTTGGCAGGGCTTTTCTGCGGCAGAAAAGTCTTATAACTCCGTGGCAAGTTTTTATATAAAGAAAAAAGCATATAGACACGCCCATGCCGCAGCTTTTTGCGGACCGGGTATCCATACGCTTTTTGTTATGCCTTTTGGTCTTATAACTCCGTGGCAAATTTATTCGTCAAAGACGGACAGATCTGCCTTGAAATGATCCGTTTCACCAGCGCTGCGCAGCTCGTCCCTGCCGCTCGGGATGATCGTAATATCCTCCATCGCATTGTATACAATGGTCGCGTTGTACTGCGGCGACTTGAGCTGGCCGTTCTCCTTTTTGGTCAGCATCATCCGCGCCATGCCCAGCGCCCAGCAGGTCAAATCGTGCTGCTGGGCCAGGATGCGGTTCAGCGCGTCGCGGGTCTCCTGCGCCTGCTTTGCCCTTTTCTCGCTGTTGGTGTTGGTCAGCAGACGCGCCGTGTATACCAGCACCGAGGACACCGCACTGTACAGCTCCGGTGAAATTTTTTCCTGCAGGGTCTGGCTGCGCGCCCTGCTTTCCAGCACGCGAACAGCCCGCGTCACCGTCATAGTAAACAGCTCGTCCCCTAGCGGCTCTGCCACGGACACAGCTGCCGCGCTTCGTTCCGGCTCGGTGGTTTTCCGCGTCCTTCTGCGGCGCGGGACTTCCTCATTGCGAGCGCTTTTCTGCGCGTGCAGCTGGCGCACTGCGTCCATCTCCTGCGCGGATTTGTAGCGGATGAACAGGTACAGCCGCTCGTATTTTCTGCCGCCGCGGATGCGGACCGGGATATAGTCAAACCAGAGGTCGGTCATCTGGTTGATCTCATCCCTGGCCTTGGTCAGGACGTAGCGCTCAAAATCGTGGAAGTTGCTGTACTTTTCGGTCAGCGGCTTTTCCTTGTCCTTTTTGCGCTTTTCCGGCGGGGGAGAGAGCTGTTCCTTCAGCTCCTGAATATCAAACACCTTGTACTTGAAGCCGCGGATGTCCTGCGCCTTGTCCGGGAAACGGTCCAGTATCTCTTTTGTGACCGGCTGAAACACCAGGCCGTTCGTGTAGCCGTAATCGGTGTCTCCGTTGTCGTAGGAGAGCAAAATCTCGTAAAAACGCATGGAGTAGGTGCTGTTCATCGTCAGCAGATATTCCACGTTGTAGGAGGTATAGTTGCTTTTCAGCTGGGAAAGATAGGGGAGGATCTCCGGATTGAAGCGCACGCGGATCTGCTTGTCCCGGTCATTCACGGTGGAGCCGCGCTGCAGCCAGGACAGGACCTTGTACTGGTGGCCGTCGCTGGCCGGGTCCAGGCTCCAGAAGGAGCGGTCCTCCAAACTTTTGACGGTGTCCTTCAGGTATTCCAGATAGGTGTTGTCGTGCATGTTGACCCCGGCCAGCCGCCCGAAGTCGGAAAAGCTCAACGAATAAACGCGATCCGCATCCGGGGTCTCCTTGGGGTTGATCTGTGCCATCATTGCCAGCAGCACCTTTTGCTCCAGCTTTGGCAGGGCATATTTTGTCTTTTGGATCAGGTCATTACTCTTGGTGATGATCGATTCCGACGCCGGGTTGTACTTGGGTACATTGCCTGCAGAGCGGGTGCGGCGGTGCTTTTGTGGCGGCGTGTTTTCCTGCACAGGGAGGTCCGGGTCATAGTATTCGCCTTCAATGATGGTGTCATTTTTCCGCTTTTCAGACATAGGCCTACACCTCCACAAATACAGTACATTAAGCATACACGCAATTGCGGAAAATGTCAACGGCTTCTCGCAATAAAAAATAAATGTGCCATTTGTATTTTTTTTCTTATAATTATTATTTATTATTTTATAAATTTATCTCTTTATATATAATAAGTAGATTGCGAGTTTTCTTCTGCTGAATTGAGAGAAAAATTCCTGTGAAAAAAGAGTTTTCTTCCCACGAAAAAAGAGAAATATTCTGCTGTGCTGAGAGTTTTCTTCTGCTGATTTTGCCAGAATAAAACTCTCAATTCGGCAGAAAAAAACTCTCAGTACGCAAGCGGCTGCGGGTAAAGCAGACAGCGAAATGAGAGTTTTCTTCTGCGCTGATGAGAGAAAAATGCTGCGCAGTGAAAAAATCAGTTCGCGGCTTTTCCGGCGGAGCAGGGGAGAGCGCAGTGACAAAAAAGAGAGGGCAGAGGGGAAAAAGGCTTATTGAGAGAAATTTTCTGACAACAGAAGAAAAAAAACAGAAAAATTCTCCTTTTTGTATTGCGAGTTTTATTCTGAACAAAAAATTCTCCATAAATCTTCGATAGTGCGTAAAAGTATACGAAAAAAGCAAAAAGTATTGCGAGAAATCTTCTCCACTGAAAAAGTAGCACAAAAGAAACAAAGCGTAATAATTTATATATAATATACAAAAAGGCAAACAAAATCATGCGCATCCGGGGAAACCGATAGGGAAGGGGAGAGGGCCGGCAGGAGAAGCACAGCTTTTCCAAAATGCAGACTGCCAAAAGGCGACGCAGAGCCGCAGGGAAATATTTTTATAAAAACGTAGAAAAAAACTCTCAATAGATGCCCACGGTGGGACTATTGAGAGTTTTTTTCTGCAAAAAATAAAGAAAATTCAGAAAAATGCAGCCGTCCGCAAGGGTCGTCAGTATCTCCTTATTACCGGGAGCAGGTCACAGCATCTGTTGCCGTATAGTCAAACAGGCCGTCGTTTTTCTCCTCCAGAGCCTTGATCATGTGGTAGGTGTATTCGTTGTAGGGCGTCGGGATGCCTAACTCGCGCCCCATGCGCATGAGCGCACCGGAGAACATATCGATTTCTGTGTGCCGCCCGGCGTCGAGGTCCTGCAGGGTGGAGTAGCGCGCGGTGGGCGGCACGGTGCTGCTGTGGGTGGAGGCCGCAGCTGCCTTGGAGAGGTCGATCCCCTTAGCGGCGGCAATGGCCTCCAGCTCGCGGCGCAGGCCGTCGCTGATGGCCTTTATATGGGCACTGTCGCTGTAGCAGCCGACGCCCGCGCCAAGGATCGCCTGCGGCAGATTGTTGCAGACGTTCAGCCGGAACTTGGACCAGATCTCCTCGCGGATATGCTCGGTCACACGGAAATGAATGCCCGTGTCCGCAAACAGCGCCCGCACCGCCTGCACCCGGTCACTGTCAAACGGTGCGGTCAGCTCCCCGTAGATGATGCCGATGGTCGTCTCCGGGTCAAACCGCACACCGTCCTCGGTGCGGCGGGAGGCCACCTTGATGAGCGCGGGCAGCACATGAGCTGCGCCGACCTGTGCGGCGATGAGCTCCTCGCTGTCAACGCCGTTCATCAGGCTCATGACAACGGTGCGTTCGCTCACAATGGTGCGGATGCTGTCCAGCGCGCCGGGCAGTGCGCCGTATTTCAGCGCGACGATCAGCAGATCGACGCCGTGGGCCTGCTGTGGGGTCCAGACCTGCGGGTGATAGACCTGCCCGTTGATCGTGCAGCCGTTTTGCCGCAGCCGCTCGGCGCGGGAACCCTCCGCCACGACGCCAAGCTGCAGGCTGTTGGCAGCGGCCTTGTCGGCCAGGCCCCACAGCACATAGCAGCCGACGGCTCCGGCCCCCAAAATAGCAACAGATTGAATTTTCACCGTCTACATCCTCCCGTCAGCCGGCACGGCCCGGCTGGATGATGCGGATCAGCTCCTTATCCAGCTGCAGGGTGCAGTGCCACGGATTTACAATAATGCCCGCGATTTCCGGTGCGGAGAGCGCTGCGGCAAACAGCTTGTCAATGTCTGCGAGGAAGGTCGATTTCACCGTGTCAGGGCTTTTCATCTGCTCCTCAAACGAGGTGAAGGCGTACCACCAGCTTGCGCCGTCCGCCGTCGTCACGACCCGGGGCTGCACCTGCCCGCCACCGGGGACAGGCTCGATGGCCACGATCCACTGCCCGCCTGCCTGCATACAGCGGCGGACGACGGTCAGTGTGTGGGCCAGCTGCTCCGGGGTAGGGGACTGCTGCAGCTGCAAAATGGCAGTTTCGATGGTTTGATTCATCTGTAAGGATTTATCTTGCGGCATCGGGAACATCCTTTCCGATTTACGATTTGTCTGTTTCCTTTAGGCGATACCGCACAATTCCCGCCTAACGGCTTACGCACCGCTCCGGCGGCTGCGGCACTTAGAATTTTGCGGTATTGCCTTTATTATACCAGCGATTTTCCAAAATGCAAAATTTCCGCGGAACGGCATTGACGAACCCGGGGGACAAGGTCGTTATCTTCTCGCCGTTTTACGAGAACTACGGCGCGGACACGATCCTGACCGGGGCAGAACCAATTTATGTGCCGCTGACGCCGCCGGAATTTACCTTTGACCCCGAGGTACTGGAAAATGCCTTCCGCCAACACCCGAAGGCGCTGATCCTGTGCAACTCCTCGAACCCCTGCGCAGCAAAATTCCGGCAAGAGCAGCGCGGTAAGGCTTTATAACTCCGTGGCAAATTTAAAATGTAAAAGAGCAGCCAACCCACTGACACAGAGCTACAGCGGGTCGGCTGCTCTTTTTTTATCGTGCGGTTTTCGGTTTATAATCTCGCATTTCCGGAATCGCTCCGCCTGCCACGGCCCACAGGTACAGGCTGGCCACGCTGCAATAGGGGCTGAACCGGCGGCGGTACTTTTCAAACAGCTTGCGGTCAATTTTGCGGTGGTGGTAGACCATCCGCAGACCGCGCTGGATGGCAAGGTCGTCGTAGCTGAAAATGTTGGGCCGCTGCATACAGAACAGCAAAATCATCTCAGCAGTCCAAACACCGATGCCCTTCAGGGCGCTCAATTCGCGGATGGCGTCCTCGTCGCTTTTCTGCCGGATACCCTCCGGATCGAACGCACCGCTGTGGACGCGCTCGGCAAAATCGGTGATGTACTCCGCCTTGCGAAAGGTCATGCCCAGCGCCTGCAATTTGGGAACACCGGCAGCCAGGATCGTCTCGGCATTCACGGTGCCCAGTGCGTCCTGCATCCGCTGCCAGATCGTGGCCTGCGCCTTCGTCGAGATCTGCTGGCCGATGATGTGGTGTACCACCGCCGAAAACAAATCGGTATCGACGACGCGGTCCACATGCCCGATTTTGTCGATGACCTCACACAGCCGCTTGTCCTTGGCGCGCAGGCAGGCAAGCTCGGCTTCCCCGTAGGCAAAAAACATCGGCGCTCACTCCTTTACGGCGTCGGGCAGTACGTCGCCCAGCGCCAGCACGGCATTGCGCACGCATTCGGGGCAGGGGCAGAGCGGCACGCCGGTGGCAACGCCCTTCAGCTCCTTGCAGATAGTCGCGCCGCACCGCTGCTCAAAGCTCCGGACCAGTGCGCGTGCCACAGCGGGCGTGCCGCGGCCCTCCGTCAGGATGCCGGCCACCATCACGGCGCCGATCAGTGCGCCGCAGGTGCTCTCCAGGCAGCCCATACCGGCAGCGTAGCCTGCTGCCAGCATCCGCAGGGTGTCGCTCTCCACGGGCAGCTTGTCCTCAAATACCTTTACAACAGACTGGGTGCAGTTGCACTGCCCGGTGGTTTTTAATTCTGCAGCTGCGGCTGCACGTTCGGTAAGAGTCATGGTGCAAGCCTCCTTGTCAGTGGCAGTGATGCCCGCCGCAGTGGTGCTCACCGTCGTGGTGGCCGCAGTGAACAGCGGTGGGGTCATGGACGAGCTTTCCGGCCAGCAGCGCCAGCACGGCTTGGTCGGCGTCGCCGCTGACACCGGCGTACAGCCTGATGTTGGCCCCGGCTACGGCAGTCTGCGCACCCGCGCCGATGCTGCCGCAGATCAGCGTGTCAACGCCGCCGCGCATCAGAAAGGCCGTCACGGCGCTGTGGCCGCTGCCCGCGGTCTCGACGACCTCGGTGTGTAAAATCATGCCGCTCTCGATGGTGTAGAATTTAAACTGCGGTGCATGGCCGAAGTGCGGGAAAACTTGGCCGTTTTGATAGGGAATTGCAATTTTCATGGTAGTGCTCCTTTATCTGTCATTACCCATGATTATAGGGGATTGGCGGGAAAAAGGCAACAGTCTTGGATATTTTGCAAAATACGGATAGAGCTTTGCAGCAGAATGCGGTATAATGATAAAAAGGCTGCGGGCCGGTACGGCCTATTTTTCAGCCGGTGAGGTGCATATACGATGACATATATTCAGCATTATGATGCCCCGTTGGGCCGTATCCTGCTGGCGGCGGACGAGGTCGGGCTGACCGGGCTGTGGTTCGACGGCGCGAAATATTTTGCCGACGGACTGCCCGCCGAGCATACCGAACGGGAAACGCCGGTCCTTTCCGAGGCCAGGCGCTGGCTGGACCTTTACTTTGCGGGGCGGGAGCCGGGCTTTCTGCCGCCGCTGCACCCGGCTGGCTCGACGTTTCAGCAGGCGGTGTGGGCGCTGCTGCTGCAAATTCCCTACGGGCAGACCGTGACCTACGGTGAGCTCGCGCGGCAGCTTGCGGAAAAGCAGGGAAGGCCCCGGATGTCCGCGCAGGCCGTGGGCGGCGCTGTCGGGCATAACAAAATTTCTATTATCATTCCGTGCCATCGCGTGGTCGGCACCGGCGGCAGCCTGACCGGATATGCCGGAGGCATTGACAGAAAGGTAAAGCTGCTGGCACTGGAGCAGACCGACATGACCCGCTTTTTTGTGCCCAAACGGGCACGACACTGCTATAATTTGTACAGTTGATTACAAAATGTCATACCGTGATAAAGGAAGGCACAAATTATGAAGCACCGCATTGTGACCGCTGCGCAGATGAAGGAGATCGAACGTGCAGGCAACGCCCACGGCCTGCCCTATCTGCAAATGATGGAAAACGCCGGGCTGGCCGCCTACACCCAGCTGCGGGCGCGCCTTCCGCAGGGTGGGGCATTGCTCATCGTCTGCGGCAAGGGCAACAACGGCGGAGACGGCCTTGTGATGGCCCGCGCCGCCGCCCAAGATGGCTGGCGCGTGGTCGTCCTGCTGGCCGAGGGCGACCCTAAAACGCCCGATGCCATGACGAACTATGCACGCCTGGCAGGCCTGCCGGTCACCAAATGCCGCGATGCGGCAGCGCTGGCAGCACAGCCCTTTGACGCCGTCGTGGATGCTTTGTATGGCACCGGGTTTCACGGCAGCCTTCGCCCGGCCGGGCTGGCTGCCTGTGCGCTGATGAATCGTCAGCGGGAAAGCGGCTCATTCGTGCTGGCCGTCGATCTGCCCAGCGGCATCAACACCGATACGGGTGAGGCCGCCGAGGGAGCCGTCCGCGCAGACCTGACCGTGACGTTTGACAGCTGCAAGCCCCTGCACACAGCTCCAAGCTCCGCACCCTTCTGCGGTGAGATCGTCTGTGCCGACATCGGCATCCGGGACGAATGGCATCCGGCAGGTCTTGCACAGCTTTGAGCGCGGAATTTTGCCCTTAGGCAACACCGCATAATTCCCGCCTTACGGCTTAAGCACCGCTTCGGCGGCTGCGGCACGGCATCTGCG
>OGEO01000177.1_pt1 | contig 74744 bp, 83 predicted proteins | sample 1570661 | NCBI WGS metagenome assembly OGEO01 (sample SAMEA2582142, study PRJEB24529) | metagenome | biome: Human gut stool | place: China | collected 2011
AGCACCACCCCTCCCATATGTCAACAACTTTTTTCAACTTTTTTTGATTTTTTTTAATTTTTTTGTTTTCCGGCGGCGAAATATTCCTGTTAAACCGCATAAATACTGGGTTTGCACACTTTTGACATTTTGAGGATTTTTTACGATTTTTTGTGCTTTTCACATCATTTTACCCATATTTCATATAAAAACGTCCTATAAAAATGTCTTAATTTCATTTAAAAAATTTTAAATGAACATAGAAAAAAAGTTAAACTGGCATATATTTTTTGTTTAATCTCAAAGAACATTTCACTTTACCTATAAATGAAATGTATCTGAGGTACAAACAAAAACAAATTATTTTTATGCATTTTCAACTTTACTCATTTATGGATTATAATTTCAAATCACTTATCTAAATAAATTCACTCATCTAAATATATACATACTAAAAAGATGATGTCGGTCTGTACCTTATTCCAGTACAATCTTCCAACACCATCTTTATATATGAAATATAATTTATTCCGGATTCTGCCACTCCTGCTTTTTACTTATTATATCCATCCTGCGTGCATACAATGTACCGGCGATTATGCAGCACATTATTATGACTGCCATAATCAGAAGCCCAAGCCACATATTGTAACCGCCAGGACTGTACATTCCACTCCTAAGCGCCATACAATATATAGATATAACAAGCTGATTATCAGAAAATGCCCCTACAACAAGAAACGACACAACTATAATATATGAGATTGTAGGTGAAACGATAAGTCCCACAGCAATCTGGATAATGCCAAATGTTATAGTCATCACAAGGCTCATAACCATCATACTTGCCATAAGCCCTGTCAGATTAGGATTATCAATAATAAGCTGCTTATCCATATGAAGAAGTGAATAGCAGACCTCTTTCGTTGGTACAAATGTAAAACCACCCGTACATATACCTGCTATAATAATAATGACATATAACATTGCATAACACATACAGGAGGTTAAGACACACCATATACACTTGCTAAGCCACCATTTAATACGGCTTCCCGTTCTTATAAGTATATCCTTACCATACCCATATAGGTCTTTTATGACATAATTGCCTATAATATAGGCTATAAATATGTTAGGAAGTATATATACAGATGATATGTCAACATTATTTTTAGCACCCGCATCAAACTTCTTAACACCGTCAAACATCCACATAACCATATCACCACATGTATATGTATCTATATGCCTGTTTGCCCTGCACAGCATTATAAAATGTATAATACAGGCTATATATACCACACAAAGCACCGCATATTTCTTCCACTGCTGTACTATTCCTTCTCTTATATCGTACTTTATCTGCAACATAAACATATGCATATACGTCACACCTCCCACTTACCAAAGTATATTTTAACTGCTGTTAATCTCTATGATATGATGTGAGTATGAAAAATAAATTTTGCCACTCACTGATGTATCAGGATTGCTACATTGCTATGTAATCACGCAGTCTTTAAACACTTCAAGCTCTCATAGTTTCATTGATTAAATCATATCATACATTATGACCCCAGAAATTCCTTCTTTTTAAATATGACTAACACATTTACAAGAACAAACACTATAATAGCAGCCAGCAACGGATATATGACATTGTTGCTTATACTCAGTCCTTTCTTATAGGTTGCACCTGCTATATAATATTTTGAAAATATAATTCCGTCACATACTCCTGCCTTATCAACTGTTATTAACGCTATTGATGCCAGATATCCTGCCCATTCCTTGTTTGTGCCCCACCATACTCCAAGCATAATAATACCAGCAGCAAGAAATGTTTCAAAGGTTTCCACTATGTATGATATAAGAAGTAATACAAATGAAGGCTGTTCCTCACATATCCTGCCACTCCATGCCATACAGCGGCTGTTTAGTTCATTCCAGTTATAAAACCTATCCGTGAGCACCAGTCCTGCTATTGTTGTCAATATAAATACATATAATGTAAAAAATACTGTTAAGATAAACAAATCAACAACACTTCTTTTCCATACATTAATAACCCTGCCTTCACGGATAACCTGCATTGGTCTTTGATTATACCTTTCTACAAATAATATATAGAAAAGTGCAAATGGCACGCAGAATGTTGATACAACATGCATTACCCCTACCAGATATATATCATACATACATGGCACAGCCCCTCCGGACATAAGATTACCCTTTAAGCTAATCAAAGCAGCAATTGTCATAACCGACAGTATTATAGCTGTAAATCTGACTTCGTTTATCCTTAATAAATCCACCAACCTTTTCATAAGCACCTGCCTCCGTTCCAATTATGTCTTATCCAACCCCTTACTTTTTATAAACTAATGGCAGTCCTTGTTTTACATTCACACAACTATATACCTCACTCCTGTCTTATATCCAGCTCAAGAAGGCTCTTAATTTTCTCAAACTCGCTTCTGTCCTTGTTCTTATTATTACTTACAGAAGTAAACTGAGTTGACAAATATATACTGTCATATGAAACATCATCTCCATATACTATATTTTTAAATACATCTGTTCCTTTATCTTTATCATAATAGTATGAATACTGTTTAACCCATTTATCTTCTATAAAATATATAAGTACAATTTCTTTTTCCTCACCTGGCTGTAAAGTCACCCTCGTAGCCCCTTTCAAAGTAAATGCATCCGGAACATCTACACAGTGAGCTCCTCCATCATTCTTCCCAAGCACACGCCTGTAACTCATCACTGAATTTTCTGTTTTTATGCTATATAAATACAGCCCATAAGGTAAAAATAAATATTCATAATTATTTTCATTTTTTACACTGAGTTTTATAAAAAGTGCCTTACGCTCCACACCACGTTTACTATCTAATATATTGCCCTGCTCATCTATAGAATCTTTATCGATATCCACATCAAGCAGAAATCTTCTTACATTGTCATATGCATATTGTGATGTAAGCTGCTTTAAATCATCAAAATTGTCTGTAAGCAGTGTGTCTTTAACTGTAAATGATAATGTTTCGTTTCTGCTTCCCATTGTTACTTTGGCCGTTTGGCCATAATCTATTAATTCCGGTGTATAAGCTGCATTACACTCCTCATAATCTTCCTCTGTAATTAGCCTCTCTGAATTACCAGAAGATACTTCTGCTTCCGATTGACCGGATAACTCACTGTTTACATTCTTTAATGATTCGTCCTCCATCATCTTATATATATCAGCAGTACTTTGTTTACTGCATCCTGACATCATTATTAACATACATAATATAATAAATATTGTGGTTATTCTTTTCATCAACATACCTCCGCCATTATTTCTTAATTTTATCAATACAACAATTTTATTTATTACAGTCCTTTAATATCATCAAGAATTATAATTTCGTGTACAGGATAATTAGATAACACAATACTGATACGTGATTTTTTTAACATCCATCTTCTGTCTGTTCTCATACTTCCACTGGAAAGCAGGAAATTAAAAACAATTTCTTTTTGTTCCTGTGCTTTAAGTCTGACACTGGTTAATTCGCCATCTTCCATCGTCTCACCATACATCCTTGCACCAACTGGATATATTTCCAGTCCTAAGTGTTCTAAAAGCCCTTTTGATAATCTGATTTCTTCATCTGTTTCATTCTTAATATCCATCTTGACTATAAAATAATAAGCTTCACTGTCGGAGGCAAGAAGCTGCGATCCATATTGACTGTTTGCCTCCTCCTGTGGCATATACTCTGCCGAATTAACTTTTATACTTACATTACCAGTTTTTATCCATTCACCTGTAGAATGTATCTGCTGCTCCGGTTTTGGAAATCTTTTATTCACATCTATATAACCGGCAAGCCAGACACCTGATATCGCCAATATCAGGACGACTAAAACAACACGCCCGATTATTTTCTTTTTAGAGTGCATCATTCTTCACCCCTCTCCACACATATATAATCAGATCTAACAATAGAATTACACATATAAATATTGCAAAACTCTGCCAGTAATCAATTGCCAACTGATCTATCCTAAACAATCTCCACGGAGCTGCTGCCCTTATATATCTATAATCTTTAATAGGAAGCCAGTTTAAAACAGCATTAAGAAATTCGCACAGCACACTTGGAAACAGTAATACAATAAATGCATTATTAACATACATAGATATAACCAAGGACATTGTCGCCAGCAGACCTGCACATATAAACTGTAGAATAAAATATAACAAATAATATATATATGGATGTGTAAATAATATATATGACCACATTCCATTAGCATTACACGGAATAGTATCTGTGATTGCTATAAAAGAGGGTATTACTGCTGACGTTGCGAACAGATTGAGCATCAATGGCAGAACCGCTGCTGTTCCACCTGTGAGAAATACCGCAATATATTTAGCTAATATATAGTTAATTTTTTTGGTTCTTGAGTAATAATTTTTCACAATACCTTTTTTATTATCTGTATAATATGTAATTGCATAAGGTATAACAACAAGCAACGGAATCAGCCTTACATATAACGTGTAATGCCAGCCTTCTCCCATCGCCATCCATGTATTATTAACATTAGCTACTGTATCCAGAGTTCCTGTTTTATAAAAGCGTAATGGATTGAGTGCCACCGGCACTACCTTCTGGAAAAAATGTAATGCGCTTATGACTATACCTATCAGAAGCGACACCTTCAACCCCGCGCTTTTAAATGCCCTTTCCAGCTCTATCTTTAACATCTGCTTCATATATATCCTCCCATTCCGCGAGTGAAAATCTATTTATGTACTGTAATACATTAGCAATATATGTATTAAACACAAAAAATCCAGCACATAGAATTCACTAAATCTCTATGCACTAGATTATATCATACGGATTATTCCATATTCAGTTAATGTAAAAAGTTGTATCCGTTAATGTAACTTTTTGTATTTCAATTATCATTTTTACTTTTTAACATCGGAATTAAATATCAATAGTATATTATATTTACTATATACTTATCCTCGTCTGATATACATTTTTTGATATATTTTCTTTATAACTGCCTCCATATTTCTTGACGATACGGCGCACATTATTAACACCTCTTCCGTGGTCTATATAATATATAGCCGGTTTCTTTTCTTTTTCATTCTGATAGTTATTCTCTATTATTATTATCAGCTTTCCTATACTTTCTGTTATAATTATATGGATATAACCGCCTGTGCTGATATTATTAACTGCCTTTATGCTATTGTCTAACAGATTACCTATTATAACTCCCAGATCACCCATATCTATGTTAATCTGTTCTGGAACCTCCGCCTCACATTCCACTGAAATATTGTGGTGAATATTACTAAGCTTATATGTTAAAATGTTGTTAATGACAAGATTGTTACAGTATATTTTCCCCTTTACCATATCAACACTTCCTATCATACCATCCAGATAATCAAGTGCTGCCCTACTGTCATTCTGTACTATAACGCTTCTTAAGGAACTCAGCCTGTTCTTGATATCATGCCTCATATCTCTTAGTTCTTCCTGCCCTGACTTGATATTATCATATATTTCCCTGTTAGTTTCACGCTCACGCTCAAGCATAATAAGTTCATAACTGTGTCTGCTGTTTTGTTCAATCATATTAATAAGTGCAGCCATAACATTCATAAGACACCACATAATAATAAGTATCACCATAACATTTTTCCTGACATCAGCATATTCATACCCAATTCTGCTTATCATAATACTTAATATACTTACAACAAACGATATCACGGTTATGGCAATACCCGCCAAGCCTCCAAACTCTATGCCTATATATTTATTATATATATTAACAATTACAACAAGTAATATTCTAATCATAATAATACAGATTAATTCTTTATATATATCACCAGCCGTCTTTTCAAGTCTTGTAAGCGAATAGCTTTCCAGTATAAAACGTACTAGCATATTGACCATAATGGAAGTACTTATATGATATGCAGCATTGGCTGTTGCTGTGTATATATCAAATATACTATTTTTATAATTCAGCAGCATAAATGCAAAAAGAATTATATATATGCCATAAACATTATTATATGAAAACATATAAACGCAGTATATATCAATAATAGCAAGCATAATATTATATATATATCCTGCTATAATCCTTACATAACCTGACCTGCCATAACCACCTGTATTCAAATTTTCTTCTGGTTTATTATATTGGGCAGGCGCATACATTTTCTGGTATTCCATATATATGATATAATCTATTACACCAGCCAGCACATAAAATAAAGTTATTTCATTGTTTATCATATCTTAAGTACACCTCTTAATATCTATCTACCACAAACGCCTGCTTTTGCCTCTCTCTGATGTTATATACTCAGTATAATCTGTCATAAAGTCATTATACCTTCCACGGCCTAAGTCGAGTCTTATCTCTGTTCCATCTACGCCACGTTTACACCATACATTGTTTTTATCAACACGGCTTACATATCTGTAATTAACTATACATCCGCTTCTTGTCTTTCCAAATATCAGCTCTGGCAGTTCATCATATACATCATTAATCTTGGCATAAAACTGATACTCCATATTAGTAGTTACAAGATTAATTATTCTTTTTGATGACTCCATGTATACAATATCATCATAATATGCATTGATTAATTCACGATTATATCTGAAAGTCAGCTTATCATTTCTTGCATTAATAACTTCTTCAAGCTGTGTTACAATTTTATCCACTTTTTGCTGCGTAACTGGTTTTACTATATAATTAAAAGCATGCACATCAAATGCTTCTGCCATATAATCTGTATGACTTGTTGTAAAAACAATTATAGAATTAATATCGGATTTCTTGATATATTTTGCAAGTTCGACACCGTTATCTGCGCCAAGTTCTATATCTAAAAAATATACATCATAATGCTTATTTTCAAGCTCTGACATAATATCACCGGCACCCAAATATACATCCACATCAGACTCATATTCAGTTTCCCTCAATCTCTCATAAATAAGACTTTCCAAAGCTCCAGCCTGTATCCTGTCATCCTCGCATATTGCCACCTTCATCTTACGACTCCCCTTTCTATTCCCTGATACGCATATAAAGCATTTTCATTATGCAAGAATAATCTTCATTATAAGGTTATTATTGTACACGAACTCAAGGAAGCTGTTAGAATGTATCTGTGCAAGTATGTCTGCTGCCCATGAGCTGTTTCCTGCTGCGGTAACGATAGCAAACATAAGCCATACCACTATGAGTCCCTCAACAAGTCCTGTCACGAAGCCGCCCAGTCTGTCTGCCTGATGTATAACAGGGAGTCTGCTTATAATTCCGGTTACGGCTGTAATTATCTTAAGTATGATAAATAATGCTATAAATACTATACAATAACTCACTGCATTTACTATAATAGCCGCCATCTGCGCTGCAAATATCTTTGAGGCGATATCCTTTAATGTAAGTGTCGCTGATTCTTCAACATTTTCGACAAGCTTTGAAGTCACTGACTCTGACACACTCTTTGTAAGGCTGTCTGGAAGGTTCATCTTCTCACTTATCGCAGCTACCTTCTCTTCTATGTCATCTATATATGCAGATATTCCTACACCAGCAATATCCTCATCATCTTCGCCATAGCTTTTGCCATCTCTTGAAACATTTTCATATATGCTTTTTTCTATCTTCTCGTCCCACTTCGTATTGTTTCTTATGTATTCACTAAGAACTGGTGCTGCAAATGTTGTAACTGCTATTGTTATTACCATTGTCGCAAGGGAAACTGCTATCTTTATAACGCCCTTTTTCATTCCTATGAGTGCAAATATGCACAAAACTACTAATACTGCTATTAATACCATAATAATTTTCTCCGTTTCTATATCGTATACTTACCATTATAATGCCATAAAAGTCAAAAAGCCGTTCGTACCTGTACGAAAGACTTTAAGACTTCTATATTCAACTATTATTTCAACTTAATATTCTGTATATACTTGGCACTTACAAGCACGTACTCACCTCTCGTACCAGTTGCTATTATCTTGCTTGCCGGCATATCAAAGTTCATATTCGCTATATTTTTGCCACTAAGATTGTATACAGATAATGTTGTTGAATTATTCATAACAACACTCTTCTTATCAAATGTTATATTCTCCACCTGTGTACCAAACTGTGCCTCACATACTTTACTTCCTGAGGTATTGTATACAAGCAGCTTGTACAGCTCACCAGAAGCTGAATTATCTACTATCAGACCTATATAGTCTTCTGAGAAGAATACTCTGTTTATCGAACTGTCTATATGTATCTCTTTCTCAAGGCTTGGATATTCCTTTATTCTGTATATACTTATGACATCCTCGCCTACTGCCACCGCTATGTTATTGCTAAGGAACTGCACATCACCAACAAGTGTATCATTATAGTGGTTAAAACCGCCCACTACTCGCTCTGTTTCGTTCTGTCCTACTTCTGAGAAGTTGTAGAATACAACATTGGTCTTAATATCCTCACCACTTACATATACATATGATGCTATAAGCTTAGTTGCATCATTAGATATGCTCACATCCAGAGGATATCCATCCCCTGAAACGGTTGTCTTGATACTGTATATCTTAGTTCCCTCTTTAGAGTACATATTGATATAGTTAGCTTCGTTATCTTCAAGAACTGCCACAACCGCACCATTGGATGCAACTTCTATCTGTGATATGACAAGTGAGGTATCTATCTTTCCAAGCATACCTGTCTTGTTAAACACATATACTGTATTACCATTAATATCTCCTATTGCAACACAGTCTTCACACATTTTCACCTGAGGTTTCTGCATTGAATATGTCTGATTCCATATAGCCTTTCCCTTATCTGTGTAGTAAGAGGCTCCATCATTACTATACTTTATGTATCCGCCATTGTATGCAATATACTGCGATGTTGCTGTATCCTCTCTGTTAAGGGAACCCGTGATACTATATGAGCTATATGTATATCCATCAAGCAGATGCATAGCAAGCAGGACAGCACCCACTATGAGCGCAACTACAATTAAGACAAGCACACCCATACGTATCCTGTGTCTTCTTATTCTTAGCTTTACTTCTTCATAGTCAGCCTCATCGGTAACTGCTGTCTGTTCTTTATTGTCTGTATTTAATTGTATTACTTTTCTTACCGGAGCTTTCTTATCTCCCGTAAATCTTGAACCACCTGAAATTATGTCAGCCATTATTATCCCCTTTTCGTTGTAGATAAATGTGTCACGTAACCGCGACAAATGCTGATTTAATTATACATAATCCCCATAAATATTCAAGAAAGTTTATATGATTAAAGGGACAAAAGGTATCATTGATGCATATCATAATCTGATTAATAATAATGTATGTCATCAGTCAGGCAGTTTTATTTCCTGTCCTATAAATAATACGTTGCTGTCATTAAGTCCGTTGTACTGCATAACTTCTGAATATTTGGCTGTTGTACCGTAGTGTCTTTTACATATTCCCATAAGTGTATCACCCGACTTTACTATATATGTACTGTAGCTCCCCTGTGATGTATCATCATCCGAGCCTTCCCCTCCTGCCATCGAAGCTGCCGCACTTTTATCATTATCAGACGGCTTACTTTCACCTGCTGAGGCAGCCGCACCATCTGTTGTCTTAACCTCATCTGTTGTTTTAGTACTATCTGTTGCCGCTGTTTTGCTGTCCTCTGTAGGATATACATCTCCTGACAGCTTGTTTACTGTAATAGCAGCCTCCCCACTTCCATCATCTGACACATTATTTCCACCATTATCAACACCGTCTTCAAGCTGGTTCATAAGGTTATTGACCGACTGGTTAAGCTTTTTCATCCTCTCATAGTTATTCATAAGATTAATACCTATAACTATTATGACAACGACAAGGAAAGCGCTTACACCATACATAAAGCGGCCGCTTTTTCTCTGCTCCCTTAACTCCTCCTTCTCTTTTATCACATTTCTTATATTCTTTACCACGCGGTCTGTTCTTGCATCCTCGCACGTCTTTTTTTCGCTTCGCTCTAACATATACTCCTGCATCTCATAGTTGCGCTCATAGAAGCACACATAGCCCTTCTGCTTTTTAAGAGCACCATTCTCATACAGGTAAAAATGCTCTTCCTTCTCAACTGTATCAACAAGATAAAGTGTCTTCATATTGCCTGCAAAGTTGTCCAGATGAAGCTTTTTAAGTCTTGCCATTCTTTCATCTGTTACCTGTGGAACTACAGCAAACCACCCAACCACTGAAAGGTCTGGAAAGTATTTCTCTATATCTGAATATATCTTATTCCACACACCCTCATTGAAATATATACCTGTTTCGGCGGCATCCTTTAACGCTGCCTTTATGACACCCTTTACAAACACACATTTTTCTGCCCCCTCCTTAGTAAGTTCCCCCAGCAGTACTCCCGCCTGCTCTTCCTCCGGATTGTTATACGCAATAGAGTTGATATATGTAAATGCGTAGTCTTCTATGTATATCTTCTTATCAGAGCTGACATCCCCTATCTGCTTGATATTCTTTGGTCTTCTTATACATACACTGCTATCTTTAGACTTTTTCGCTGGTTTATCTGACTCATCTTTGTTACATATTATCTCTATCATGTCCTCCTCCATTCTCTCGCAGCCCCTCTCCTCTTTTAAGCCCAGCCTTGCTGTTATCTGTAGCTTGCGGTACTGCGGCATCATTACTGTTATTCAGCATAGCATTAAAATGTTGTAAATTTTATCAGAAAATGTCGGAGAAAAAATATATTTTTATTATGGAATATTTCGCGTTTTTATGAATAGATATGATGTATCAGGCCCGCTTTACTATGATGGCAGGTCTTAGAAATGAGGATTATTATGCGCTATTATTACGACTCTACATGTAACGATGCAGCTTTGCTGTTAAGCGAAAAGTTAAAGTACATAATAAAAACTTCTAAAGACTCTAATCAGGAAACTATTATTCTGTGTGTTGGAAGCGACCGTTCAACTGGCGACAGCCTTGGCCCTATTATAGGGTACAAGCTTAAGAAAAGTATGCAGTGCAACTTCTATGTATATGGCGACCTTACCCATCCTGTACATGCCGCCAATCTTGCAAGATATATGGAATGTATTAACCAGACATTTATTAATCCATACATAATCGCTATTGATGCATCTCTTGGCCGCAAAGACCACGTAGGTCTTATAACTCTTGGTACAGGCCCTCTGCGCCCGGGACTTGGCGTTAAAAAAAAGCTGCCTGAAGTGGGAGATATCCACATCACTGGAATTGTTAATGAATCCAGTAATGAAAACCACTCCACACTCCAGACAACCCGTCTGTGCGTTATTATGCAGATTGCTGATGTTATCACCAATGCTTTCGGAATGTTACAGCAAAACACCTTCTAGCGCAGGTTCTTATATTCTGCTATTGCCTGCGCTATTGTTGTACATGTGCCGCCCTTCATAATATTATCCAGTTCGGCAAGCTTATCTTTATCTATGAACTCTCTGCCAAGATAAGCTTCGTAGTTGGATGATATGTATATGCGCTGCTGCTTTATAAGGTCATCCAGCTTTGTATACTCATCCTTCTTTTTGGCAAGTTCACTGTTCATAAGTTCAAGCTTATCAGCGTACCTGTTCTGTATCTCTTCTAAGATATCCGGCTTTACTGTTTCCTCGAACTCTTTAAGCGCTTTCTGCTTCTCATTCTCTGTACTGCTTATACTGTCATGAAGGTCATTAATCTTATGGTCAAAGCTTTCAAGACCATACATTGCATCATTGTCATCTTTCTTGATGGAATGACCTATTTTCTTAATAATCTTCTTGTTGTTTCTTATTCTGTACTTAGTGTCCCTTGCCACTATTATGGTGCTCTGGTGAGGCATAATAAGGTTAATATAGACACTCCTGCTTATTATAAGAAACAGTACTGCTACAACTGCCGTGTATACAACAGGCACCCATACCGGCACTGCTGGCAGAATATAAAGCACCGCCGGAATACCTGCACACACTATAAGCATAAACAGTATGTAAACAAGCACATCCTTTAACTTTCGTGATAAGAATATGGCAAGGAAGAAAGAATTATTAGTTATCTTAGGAACATTTTCCTGAATAAATGCTTTCTCTATCTGTCCTGCAAGCTCCTTATTTTCTTCACGTAAAGATGCTGTTTCTGTCTGGATGCGCTCCTTTATTCCCTGCATCTTTGCCTTATCTCTTTCTGCCTGTACCTGTTTTATCTTATCCTTATCACACGCTATCGCCTTATCATAACCTGCACAGATAGAGTCTGTACTTTCCTTTATTCTTGACGATATCTCCTCTTCCATAGCCTTTGTTGTGCTATCGGTTTCTCTTGTTATATCCTTTATGCTTGCAGCTATGTGTTCAAGTCTTTCCTGATTTTCCTCATGCTCATTAATATCAGAAAGAATCTGTTCAAGAACACTCTGGTCTGCACTTAGTATATTCTGCTCTGCCATTATCCTCGCCTGCTCTTTTACTTATTGTTTCTATAGTAATTAATAAGACATCCGTCAAGAATAATCTGACGCTCATCATCTGTGAGTTCATCCATCTTGAGTGTGAATTCCTTCATATCCTTGTTAACAACATATGCCTTCATAGATGTTGCCTTATTCTTAACTGCCTCTGTTATCTGAGGTATGAATATATAATCACCGTTAGCAAAAGGAAGTTCTCCCTTGTCTACTATAAATGGAAGCATGCCCCAGTTGATAAGATTAGAACGATATCTCTTAGTTGCATATTCATTAGCTATATTAGCCCATCCGCCAAGCACCTTCTGACATGAAGCTGCCTGCTCTCTTGCTGAACCATCACCCGGCTTAACTGCGAATATTGTGCTTCCAACACCGACATTTTCTTTGCTTACATCATAAGTTTCTTTAATCTTATGCATAATATCTCTTAACTCTGGAAGTGCTTCTCCCATACATTCTCCGGCTTCTCTTGCCTTTTCTGCCTTCTGTACTTCCTTTGCACGTCCAACGTAAGCTGGATCCTTTCTTGAAAGTGCGAACTCTGCAAGTCCTAAAGGATTAGAACGGAATGATGATGTTTCACCTGATGGGATAAGCTCATCTGTTGTTGTTACAGGGTCATGTATCTCTGAAACAACCTTTATTATAAGGTTTTCTGGGAGTGCAACCATCTCTGGCCAGTCCTTAATATTAGGGCCAAACTGGATTTCCTGGTCAGGATCTGCTACTCCCTTGCTGTCAAATACTCTGTTAGCATATATATTGCTGTCAAAGTGATATGTTGGGCCTGTGAATTCAACATCACAATCTGTAGCTGCTGTAAGGAAGCCCTTGTTAGCTGCTGTAGCTGCGATTGACCTTGCATCCATAAGTGCAACTGATGATATCTGACCATTCTGTAACTTAGAACCTTCTCTGTTAGGGAAGTTTCTTGTAGAATGTCTGATTGAAAATGCATTGTTAGCAGGTGTGTCACCAGCACCAAAGCAAGGTCCGCAGAATGCTGTCTTAACAATAGCACCTGTTTCCATAAGGTCTGCAAGTCTTCCATTTCTTGCAAGTTCCATATATATAGGTGTACTTGCAGGGTATACGCTGAGTGTGAATTCATCAGCACCGATAGAGTGTCCTCTTAATATATCAGCGGCTGCGCATATATTTTCAAATCCACCACCTGCACAACCAGCGATAATTCCCTGGTCTACATATAACTTACCGTCTTTAATCTTGTTAGTAAGCTTAAAGTCTACCTGTCCGTCAAGGCTGACAAGTGCCTTCTTTTCTACATCATGAAGAATATCAACAAGATTCGCATTGAGTTCATCAATAGTATATGTGTTACTTGGATGGAATGGCATAGCTATCATAGGCTTGATCTTACTAAGGTCAACGTATACAACGCCGTCATAGTAAGCAACACTGCCCGGATTAAGCTCCTTATAGCTTTCGCTTCTTCCGTGGATATCATAGAATTCCTTAACCTTGTCATCTGTTCTCCAGATAGATGAAAGACATGTAGTTTCTGTTGTCATAACATCCACACCAATTCTGAAGTCAGCACTTAAGCTTGATACGCCCGGTCCTACGAACTCCATAACCTTATTCTTTACATATCCGTTAGCAAATACCTCACCAATTATGGCAAGCGCCACATCCTGAGGACCTACACCCTTCATAGGCTCACCTGTCATATAGATGGCAACTACTCCCGGCATATTGATATCATATGTCTTGTTAAGAAGCTGCTTTACAAGCTCTGGTCCACCTTCGCCCATAGCCATAGTACCAAGGGCACCATAACGTGTATGACTGTCGGAACCAAGTATCATCTTTCCACCCTCAGCAAGCATTTCTCTTGCAAACTGATGGATAACTGCCTGATGAGGTGGTACATATATTCCACCATACTTCTTGGCACATGTAAGACCAAACATATGGTCATCCTCGTTGATTGTTCCACCTACTGCACATAAGCTGTTGTGGCAGTTAGTAAGTACATAAGGAATAGGGAACTTCTCAAGTCCTGAAGCTCTTGCTGTCTGTATGATACCTACAAATGTAATATCATGTGAAGTCATCTTATCAAACTTAATCTTAAGCTTGTCCATATTACCGGAAGTATTATGGTTCTCTAATATCCCATAAGCTATAGTATTCTTAGCTGCCTCTTCCTTAGTTACATTCTTTCCTGTCTTTGCAGCAACTTCCTGTGCTGCTGTCTGGCTGTCCTCAATAACTTCTGTTCCGTTAATGAGATATGCGCCGCCTTTGCTTAACTTAATCATTATGAACTTTTTCCTTTCGCGTTTATTATACTGTTATTTAAGATACCATAGACAAAAGGTCTAAACCCGCATGAACTTGCTCATAGGCGGATGAATGACCTTGTGCCCCGCCACAATATGTGAATATTTGGTAGGGTGCTATGTGCCAGTGGCACATGTTTAGCACGGACCGAAGCGGAGCGTAAACGTGTGAGTGCGTAGCACGAAACAATCCGTAGGTATCTTACATCATTTAATTATCAATTCATGAAATCAGGCTACAGGTATTAATCTTCAAGATATGCCGAAACTTTTTTCTTGATATCTTCAATAACCGCTGCATCTGCCTCATTCTGCTTCCATGTTACATTAACTGTATCATTCTTATATCTTGGAATAATATGCATATGGAAGTGGAATACTGTCTGTCCTGCTGCCTCACCATTGTTCTGGACTATATTAAGCCCATCAAAGTCAAGTGCCTTTCTATATGCCTTTGACAGCTTAACTGCAACCTTGAATACATGTGCTGCTGTTTCATCATCCATTGAATATACATCATCAAAATGGTTTTTAGGCAATATAAGAATATGTCCCGGTGCTGCCGGACTCGCATCAAATATAACCTTAACTACATCATCTTCGTATATTGAATTCGTTGGTATGTCTCCATTAGCCAGTTTACAAAAAATACAATCATCTTTTTTCATAAACGCTCTCATCCTCCTTATACATCTTTTATTGTATACAATAAATGTGCCCGCCTGCCTTTACAGACTATAATGAATTTCATTTTTGACACTTACATCATATACTCGTATAATAACTTAAAGCAGAAGTGATTACAACATTTTTGCTGATAATTATTCAAAAGAGTGCATATTTATGTATATTTTTGGGCTTTACTGCCCTTTATACAAACATTACATATGTACGGATAAGAATATATAGAAATGAGGGGATTATTATATGTTTAATGAGAATGAATACCAGACAATCATATCTAACTGTCAGAAGGATGATAATCTTGCAAATGCGCTTTCAACTTTAAGAAGTGAGTCTTTAGAAGAATTATCTGTAGTTTCACATGAAATTAAAAACTATGCTGCCTACTTAAAGACCTCATATCAGTTTATTGCCCGCAAAACACCTGACTTAAAGGATAATAAGTTCTGGAATAATATGGGTGTTACTATCGATGAGCTTGTGGAATATATGAACCGTACTTCGCTGTACCGCTACAGCTTTAAAGACAGCGAAATAAATGAATACAAGGTATCTGATATACTGGATATTGTGAATAAGTACATTAATAAAAAATATACCGACAAGGTTATAATAAGTGCTGATACATCTGGCGTTGTGGCGTTGTCAGATACACATTTTCTTATATCTTCACATCTTTTAACATCTGGTATCGGGGAGATTATTGATAATGCTTATGAAGCTGCACTTGCGGCTTCAAGTCCGGATAATACTACTGCATACACACCTGTTAAATTATGTATCGGCTTCAGCGAACAGGATGGCCAAATAGTTATGTCTATATCAGGTCTTTCTGACACTTCATCTGATGAAAGCATTTACGCTGACTCCAACAACAATCGTAATTATAATATGGATAGGTTATGTGAACCTTTCTTTACAACAAAAGAAAAACATACAGGACTTGGACTTTCTATAGTAAACCAGATGTGTATACTATCTGGTGCTGCACTTAGTATGACATATAATACTGATACACATATGACAACAGCTTATATTGCATTTAAAAAGGCTTAGCCAAAAGGAATTAAACTTTGCAGGTAAAATAAGTTCGGTGCTATAATGATGTCAGTATTTAGAATACTTTTATCATATGATGTTGGGGGCAAAAGCCCCCAACTATGACACCTACGGATTGTTCCGTGCTAAATATGTGCCACTGGCACATATTACCGTACCCAATATTCGCATATTACAGGATTATCATCCCACTTTTATGCTCATATTGATACACTATGCTCCAAAATCAAATATTTCATCTAACATACGAAGTGTCCTGAAGTTACCCTTTGCAGTCATATCACCTGTCATAAATGCCCTGTGGAATGTTATTCTGCCCTGAACTATATTATCAAAAGTTTCCTTTGACATCTTCCCTATGACATCTGCGCCCATATCCTCGCCAAATTCCACATTAAGTCTGTCGCCTGAAACATCAACAACAATATTCTTATCCTTGTCGCTTATTATAAACATATATCTTCCGTTATAACTAAGCTCTGGCTTGAAATTGTTTCTGAACACACTTAAATAATATTCATCGCCGCCATTAGCCTGGTCGTTCATAAGCTCTTTGTATATGCTTGCGAGTGACTCAATATCCTCTTTCTGTGTCTTGACAAATTCATCATCAGAAGCATATTTTGACAACTGCTCACTCTCCTGTGGTGTGAAGCTGATTACTTCCTTTATCACTTTTGTTTTTATCGTCTGACTGCTTGAAGGAAGTCTTTTTACCTTCTTAGAAATAGTTCTGTATATATTTTCAGCATACTTTTCTATGATGTCCTTATATTCCTGATTAAACTCAAAGTCTGTAGTATCATCCACATATGCACTGAGTGAACTTCCTACAACGCCGCCTATTATCTCCCATGAATTGCAGAGTGCTGTCACAACCTCTCTTTCTCCATATGCCCTTGACATTACAACTGGAAACATATATGTAGATGCCGCCTTGCTCTTATCTGCATATAACCAGCACGAGTCAAGAAGTGTCTGCATATATCCGCCCATACCGACCCACTCTACTGTTGTTGCAAATATAACTCCGTCCGCATCTGCTACCGACTGTGAAAGTGTTGTAATAGTATTCTTCATCTCATACAGGTTATATCTTGTAACACTTACATTAAGTTCCTCTAACACTTCCTGTATTCTGTTTATAACCACGATTGTCGGGTCATCAACCATACCACGTCCGCCATAATATATATTAACATTCATACTTTCTTGTCCTCCATACACCGCTATTTACTATTCTATACATAATCAAAACACCTGACAGTGACAGGCTTTTATTTTTACCGTAAATTTGATTGTATCATATATGTGTCAATTTGGCGATATGATTATATCAAGTAATCTGTAGGTATTGACATCGGAAGATATATTCACAAGTAGATATTAAGGGGATAAACTACAAGATTATTAAAGAGTGCTTTTGACCACAATATCATTATATCTCTTCATAAAACAACAGTCATATAACAAAAAACATATAATCAAGATAGCTTCACCACGAATTCATACGAAGCTATGCGAAGCGCATCCCCATCTGATAAACACATTTTATTATGCATAGCTATCCTTTCACCATTAATAAATGTGCCATTAGTAGAATTCATATCCTCTATATAGAACTTGTCCTCATCTTTAATTATGCAGGCATGCATTTTACTTATAATAGGAGAAGCTATGTATATATCTGAACTTTCCTCAAGACTTCCTATCGTGCATGGATAATTGTCCGGCTCAAGCTTTTCTGTAACCGCTTCATATCCATCGGCTTTTTTAACATATAAAGGAATTTCACTGTCAGTATCCGTTATCTTGAGTGTCAGTTTATTATCCTTAAGCATATTAAGATAATCGCTTAAAAGCATTGTATTACCATACTGTGCAGGCTGTTCTTCTTCCTCATCAATAACTTTTGCCATAACTATATTATCATATTCGTTATTGTCTTTCTGCTTTCCATATTCATTATCCAAACCTGTATTTACCTGCGCTTCTGATGCCTTATCTTCTGCTATGCCATTTTCTGTTTTATTCCCATAATTATGCAGCCTGTATGGTATTAATTCATCCTCTGTCACCTTATCCTCATTTATAAGTTCGCCTATAACCTTTGCCGCTTTATCTGTGATATAGAATATTGCAAGTCCTACTATAATACATATTATTGAAGCTGTAGTACCAATCTTTATGACTGCATAAGACTTAAAAAACATACTGACAATGGCATTAAGCACGAGCACCGTCGCAACCGCCTTTATTATAAATGTTGTTTTTTTACTTCTCTTGTCGGGCTTATCAGTGTTTATTATTTCTGGCATTACATCTTTTATTACTGTGCCTTCAAAGTTATTGTTGTTATTATAATTATCGTTTCTATCATATATCTTGTCTATGATACTATCGTTATCTTTAGTATAAGCTTTACCTTTAACTCTATTATTATTTCTGATATATGTTTTATTCTTGGCATAATTATTGTTTCCAGCATAATTTATATCTTCAACATAATCATTATTTTTACCATTGGCATTATCTTCTCCATAAGCTCTATCTCTGCCATAGGCATTATCCTCACCATAGGCATTATCTGCCCTGCCATCTGTTAAATCTTCCTCATTAATAATATGTATACCCTCATTTTCATCGTCAAAAAACTCCATAAGCTTATCTGGCGTATAATCTCTCACCAGAATACGCTGATATATTTCATAGAATTTTACAAGGCTTGACTTTTTGACAGAATGGTCGAACCTTTCTAATATATATTCAAACAGCGAACGCATTTTATCATAGAAGTCTTTTTCACCTGCAACTGGTGAATACATAAAACTATACTTCTTATCAGAAAGTGAAACATAGATATCCTGTGGATTAAGTATAACCCTGTCAAGATTAAGCATATACTCGTCCACCACTCTTACCATCCTGCTTATATTATCAAACAGTGACTTTACATCCTCCATCGTCACCTTTCCATACTCAAACAGCTTACTAAGCTGCTGTTTTGACGAAATATCATAATATATGCTGTTTTTTTCATCAATATAATTCATAGTAATGTGAAGAAAATACTCCGGTGTATTAAGCATAAGCATTTTAACCTCATAATCGTCTTCACATTTCCACTCCTCCTTAGTATCTATAACCGCATAATTAACACCATTATTCCGCTCATATCTTACACATATTTCGTTTTCTAATATTTCTTCCATCCTGTTCCTCATTTCTGCGCACATTTTATGTATGCTGACATTTATAATATATTAAATGTTGTGTCAGGTGCGCACGGACACTAATTTCACGTATCAGGCATTATTTTTTAACACATTCATAATAATATTTGTTTTTCTTATAAGCTCCTCCGCCTTATTTTTACGCACTTCCTGACTTATGCTTATATTTCCCGTTCTTATTCCGAAGTAACCTATACTTAAAGGCCAGCGCGCACTGCATACAAGCTTGTCTGTATTATTGCTTCCGCCACTAATCCCAACACTTATATTCTTAACAAACATTGTCTTTTCTTCTATATATTTTTTACTGCGATTTAATAGCTGCTGCCGCTCATCATCTGTCATTGGCTTGGAACATTCTATAGCTGTCTGACTTAGTATATTTCGTATTGTCACCCTGTCATACATATAACCGCTTACACTGATAAGCGCTATAATTATTAATGTAAATAACGGTATTATTACTGCATTTTCGACTGTATGCATACATTCCGCCTCCTTTTCCTGTTTTGTAATGCACTTTATATACAAATATATACGTTTATACAAATATGGCATACTCATTATTACAATCTACAAATATTTTCTTTGTTACTATAAATTAACCTGAATTATTCACGAAGCAGTATCTAAATTAAAAACACATAAAATAAGTTGTTTTTATTCGTATTACAAATACTCTCATAAACTATGTAAATATAAGCGTTATAATATATGCCACAAGCAGAAATGGTATATACGGAACTGCCGTTTTCAGCTTTATTTTCTTAAAAGCCATCAGCATTCCGCCTGTAACCGCAAGCAGCACAAACGATATAAGTACGGCTGTCACCGCTGCATATACATCCATAAGAAAGCAGACATAACCTATTATTATTCCGTCCGCCTCGCCTATTAAAGACGTAAACAATGACACTACAACAAGCAGTGCCATAATCACAGCCGCTATAATAAGCCTTATATAATCAGGCACATTACCATTTATCATATAATCATAGACATATATAACCGGAATTCCTGCCCCTATCAATATAAGCCATATAACCGGAACTAACCTGCTTTTTATATCCTTATATGAAAGAAGGATAAGACACATCATAAGATATATATTTTTAAACATAATCATCCCCTGCACTTTTCACACAACCTCCAGTCCGCAACGCTTGACTTTCTCACCTTCTGGATATCACGTCTTAGCTCACTGCACATACTATCACTGTGAAAGCGTGTTCCATATTCTGTGTAATATACCTGCTCTGAAACCTCATAGCTGCCACCTGACTTCCCATATGATTTATCATCCGGACTACACAACTGACAGCTATAATACTTTGCGCCCGAACTATTTCTTAAGTTATTAATGTCCGCTCTGTCACACTGCTTTATATAACGAAGCAAATACGTACACTGTTCATCTGTGTGATACACTTCACCACCTGCTGTTATGTATACATACTCTGTATTAGTCTGCTGTGAGCTATAGTCATCCTTTTCCTCTCCAAGCCACGCATTTACTCGCATACGGTCAGCAATCTTTACTTTAGCACCGCCAAATATGTCAAAAGGATTTTTTATGTAATAAGATACTTTTATATCTATTACAGAATTGCCCTGTAATACTCTTGAACTTATAAATATTATCCCTGCACTGCCATTGACAATATTATTCTGTTTGGCATAATCTTCACCAAGCTCTTTTATAAATATTCTGCGCACGGTTTCCACAGCCATTCCATTTTTAATAGCTCCACTTGCACTATCAATAGTTCCGCTGTCGGCAACTCCTCCTTCCAGTGCTTTCTCACCTGCATATTCTGCATAATTTTCATATATATAAGCATATCCGGCGCATTTTTTCAGTGTCATATATAAAGCATCATTGATATGTGAACGCACTGCCATAATCTGTATAAAATACATTACTGCCATGACCGCATATATAAATATTGGAAGTACTAAAGCCGCCTCTAATGTTGAAGATGCCTTTAAATCCACCAATGATATACATGCCCCTTTATCACGATATTCTTCTGTTTTATGATCTTCTAATAAAACGGCAGAGGATGTACTATGTTTATATATTTTTGGCGTTATAAACATCATACTTACACACGAATAAGATTAAGTCTTATCTTTCTCCTTTCTTTTAATTCCACTCTGAATATCTGCACCTAAAGAGGCACTGATTTTATGATACATATGAATATGACAGCTTCTGTGTGTACTGCTGTCCATTTTTTACATAAGCAAATGTGGCTGTTCCGTCAGCTTCATATATATAATCCTTCATCCTAAAGTCATTATGTCCAAGTGCCACCATTACAAGCTCCATTGCTGACATAACCCGCGCATTTCTTGTCGTGCCATTCTGCATAAGCAGAAGAATTCTTAAATAACCGGCATAGTCAAGGCTAAGTATTTCATCTGTTTCTTTATCATCTGGCTGCACTGTGCCTTTCCTGTTTTTTCCTGCATTTTTAAGCCACTGCACAGAACCGGAGGATATATTTTCCCTGCCAAGATTAATAAGACCATTTATGTCAGTTTCCCAGTCACCTGCATTTTTAATTATGCTTATGCTTTCACCGCTATACAGACCTCTAAGCTCGACTATTGACTCTGCATATGCCCACAGTGTCATAATCAGATACTGAGCCGCTTTAATAAGCACCATATTTCCTGTATAACCGAGAATCTGTACTGCAAGCGTAAAACATTCATTTTTCTTCTGACTGTCAGTTATAAGATATAAAAGATTAGCCCCCTCTCTTATATGCGAAAGCTTAGTTATAACTTCGCAAAGATTGTCTTTGTCAGACTTTCCTCCACACAGAATATATTCCGTTTCATAATCAAGAAGTCTGTCCTCAGATAAAATGTCCTTTGTACCTTTATTCTCACTGTCTATGTAATCTGTATAGTTCTGAAACCTTGATATAATGTATTCATTAACAAGCGCCGACCTTATACTTAAGTTTGATATATCATCGCAAGCTGTTCCGGTCACAACACTGTCAGCAAGATTGTCATATTCAATCGTCTTGTCTGATATATCCGTATCTATGACAAGTCCGGTTATTCCCTCTTTAAAAAGCTTATATATTCTTGTCAGTAGATTTATATCCGGCTTACTGTCATCCTCATCAATATACTCACGGTATCTGTCTGCCACCTCTCTTACTTTAAGTTCACCACATAACCTCTGCACATTTCCAGACATATTTATTATGTTATCTATGCTTTCCTCCTGCCTGATATTTATGTCTGATTTTTTCAACAATTCATCAAGCACAGAAATATCATTATCAACAGCAGCTTCTACCACATCCACCGGCGACCCGTTCTGTTCCTCACCACAAGACTCCATATTATTAATATCATCCTTCATTGCAGAATATACAGTATCTCCCAATTCTTCTTTATGCCTTTTCAGTGCTTCATAGCTTGCACTTATCTGCTGTGTGGTGTCTGTCATATGCCCTTCGTATGTGTCGATTATGTCGTATATCTTATAAGACATATCTTTTATCTCATCTGCTGCATCCCTGATTTCTTCTACATTTTCTGCAATATCTTTCTTCGTATTATCCAGCTCATCCTGCGTTAATTCTTCTTCCTTAAGAGTATTCACAGTATTAACAAGCTGTTTTGCATATTGCTGCAACTCATCTTCTTTGTCCCCTATGTTATCACACACATTTATAAGCTGCTTCATATCAATCCAGCTTTCCTGCGCTGTGTCCTTTACTTCAACAATATCCGAAGACACCTTACTTACACTGTCCGACTGCTTTATGCCATCCTTTACAGAATTGTAATCCCTTATTACATCTATATAGCCACCGCTTTGCATATAGCGTACTATCTGCTCCTCCACGCCGTATCCACCATTATCCGTCATATATCTGTACTCATCATACTGCGCATTAACAAGCTGTATATCCTTTGAATGTGTGTTAATACTGGTTTTGATATACTGGTTTACTTTATCATTTATTATGTCCGATTTTTTCAATGCAAATATATCAAACTGCCTTAGCATATCGTTACTGTAAGCAGTAAACACTGACTCATCTGATAAGCTGCACGCCTGCTTTATAACTGTGTTGTAGCCTGACATAGCCGCTGCATTTACACATGTTGTCACAAATGATATGACTATCATAAACACCAGCGTTGCCATAACTGTAATCTGCGCCCTGCACATATTGTTGTAATTAATTGCTTTTGATATTCTCATCACTGTTGCCTTACTCATATCTGCCTGCCCCACACTTAAGTTATTATGGCTATGATACTGCACATCTGGTATGTATATTTATATATATCCATCATGTGCAGTATCCACGCCATTTCTTACCTAACGATTACCCGCAATTATATCTTATTTGCCTGACTTGTCATCTTTGATAAAAGCTTATTAACAAGCGCTGTTATCTGACTCTTAAATACAATTACCAACCCTATTAGAACAATAATAATAAGAACAATCTCTACTACTCCCATTCCGTCTTCTTCTGCTAAGAACTGCTTTACATCAGCCTTAATTCTGCGGCAGATTTTTGCTGCCGGCTTTACTCCTGCCACAACCATTCTGCCTGCTGCCGTCTGTGCTACTGCCATACTTTCTAACTGTGTATTTCTAACCATAATGTATACCTCCTGTATTTATAAATACTTTCCATTTCCAATACTTACATCCTTTTTTGTAATATAAAACTACACCTCAACATTTAACTATTTATTAATAATTTCAATCTCATTTAGCTATATAAGAAAAACCATAACCGCCATAACATCTTAAACACCCAAGTAACAATTACACTACATTAAGTAAGATAAAAACTCATAACCGCCGGAAACATAATGATAACCATCACAACCAGCAGCATCATTATCATAGGTATCAGAAGCCTTGTTGTAGCCTCCTCGCCCTTCTGCTTTGCCAGATTTTTTCTCTGTTCAAATGCATCATAAGACTCCTGATAAAGAAGCTCTCTTAAACGTTTTGTTCCCCTTTTAAGATTAGTCTGTAAAAGCGAAGCGAGCTTAAGATATTCCCTTGTACCACACCTGTGTCCAAATTCTTCATAAGCTTCATATTCTGATATTCCTGCCTTTATATGACAGTCCGTTATATACATTTCCTCATATACTGCCTTTACGGCACCGCCGGCCTCTTTCTTTTTAAGATAATCATCAACCATCTTCTGCCATGCTTTTCGTATAGTCATACCTGCACCAAGAAGAAGTGTAAGCTTTGCTATCAGCTCTGAATAATCATATTGAAGCTCTTTTATACGCTGCTTCTGCTCATTTACACCCTTATTTTTTCTTTTATACACTACAAGCGCCACAACTGCTGCTATAAGAAAAATGTATGCCATATATGATGTCTTTTCCTTGGAATACCCATAGTACACATTTTTACCTGCAATACTATCTGGAAGTTGTGCCTCTGACCCAGTCGTGTCCTTATTAACTGAACTGTCAATAACCTTCTGAGCAGTACTCTGTCCGGACTTTCCCGACAGCACGCTGTCTATTGCCTTTCCATCATTATCTGTCACATTATTATCATCTGGCCTATAATACGTTTCCGCACCTATCGGTCTTACTGTAAGCTTTATTATGCCCTGCCTGTCATATTCCTCATACTGCATAATATAGGATATGGCTACTTCTTTAATATCCTCTTTTTCCATAAGTTCATTATGGACAGTTCCGTCATAGTCAATAACCGAATAATCCGATGGATACAGGCTTACATATATAAGTCCGTCTTCAAGCTTATCAGGCATATACAGATTTTTTGTAATACAATCTGTCGAAATATTATCTTTTAACATATTGCTTATAAGCTCTTCATATGCATTATCAAAGCAGACATCCGTTTCCTCTTCTGACATCTTTCTTGGCTCAATATATGTGTTAATAGTTGTCTGCTTATTACCATTCTCATCATAGACATCCAGTTCAACACTTTTAGCATCTTCTCCCGGTTCCGGTCTTTTTATCTTACCTGTTATATAGTCCTGTTCATTACCTGACATAATAAGCTTAAGTACTATGAGCACTCCAGCTGCCACTAATATGAACAGATATTTTATGTTTTTATTAGCACCTTTACCTTTTAAGTTTTTTATTATTTCATACACACATTTTCCTCTCCTGCTTCATACGTCACACTTTTATATCAACTATTTTTCCCGATACAAGCACCGCCGTACCATATACCATAAGACAGATTGTCATAACCACTATTCCTGCCGCATTGCCATACAACACATTAATAAAGCTGTCAGATGTTATGCGAAGATACATAAGAATACCCATAGGTATGAAAACCATAACTCTCTGTTCCATCTTTCTTCCGCTTATAATAGTGTCTATTTCCCTCTGCACTTCTGCCTTTTCACGGATTATCCTTACGGTCTGTTTTATGATAGCCGGAATATCTCCTCCGCTTCTTTTGGCATACCTGAATATCTCCGCGAAATAACTTATATCCGCTATATTCATTCTTGCTGCATAATCATCCATTACATCCTCAAGATTTTCATTTCTTCTTATTCTGTTTACTATCATACGAAAGTCTTTTACTATAGATGAATTATCGCCATATAGTAACTGTAGTTCACCAACTGCCTCTGCATATGCATTTTCTATTGAGTAACCCGTATTCAACGCAAATGAAACTGCCTGCATACCATCACTGAACTCTATCGTCTTACGGCTTATTCTTTTCTTATAATCTTCTTTTTTTCGTAATATCACATATATGGGAATAAATAGACACAAGACTATGACTGATATGAAACTGTTATAGAATAGATATGCAACAGCAAGCACTATTGCAATTCCCTGAATATAATATAAATAATCACGCCTGCTTTGCGGCACTGCCTCCGATATATGAAAGGAACTTGCCTGTGTTTTTAAGTCTGGCTTCTGTTTTCTTAAGCTTCCCGATAATCTTTCCACTTTCGTCCTCACCTTCTTCAACGAAACTGAATAATGGGATAAGTTCAAATCCGTCCTCGCCATAATCACCCACCTCTGTTATCTCAACAACTTTTCTCGTCCTGTCACGCATTCTTTTAAGATGAACTACTATATCTATTGCTGAAGCTATCTGGCGGTCTATCGCCTCCGCAGGCATACTCATCCCCATAAGCACCATAGTCCTTAATCTGACTAACATATCCTTAGGGCTGTTTGCATGACCCGTTGAAAGACTTCCATCATGACCTGTACCCATAGCCTGTAACATATCAAGAGCCTCTTCACCTCTTGTTTCTCCTACAATAATCCTGTCACCAATCAGAATAATTCAGAGAAAATATACTAGACAAATTCACCGGCCAGGTATGTAATACTTGACCGGTTTTTTGTCTAGTTCATCATTTATGCTCTGATGTAGAGTGTAATTCCCTTCTGTGATGCCTCTGTGATGAGCTTATCTGCCTCTTCCTGGCTCTTTTCTGTCTGCACATAGATAAATCCACCCTCAGATACACTCTTGAAGCCCTTGAAGCCCTCAGCCTCAATATTATCTTTCTTCTGCTTTGCTGCTGCTGCACAGAATACTGAAAAAGCTCCTGCACATACTTTCACCATTTTTGTTTTAGCCTCTGCCATGGTTCTTCCTCCTTAAATTCTTTTACCATATTCTTCATCCAAAGCAATCCATCTGTTTCTGTCTTTTTCTCCGGATTTTAATAAGCCCCACATTTTTGCTCCTGGGCCTTCTGATGTATCAACAATTGTGAATACATTTTCCCCGGTGTGCTCAGCACTTCCATTCTTTTTCCAATAATCATATGTGGTTCCCGGCCCTTTTCTGATTCTGAGATCAGGAATTATCACCCGGAACTTAAAAGGAGTACCATCATCTTTGATGCAAGGATAGATCTCATTGCCATCATTATCAAATACCTTGTATCCGCTGTTCTGCTTGCATAATTCAATGGCATTGTTCTGATTCTTGAATGCTCCAATCTGTGAGCCTGCATCACCCCAGGTCTTTCTTACTCTGTAATATCCGGTACCTGCTGTCTGCTGTTTCTGCTCCGGTGTTGCTTTGAATGATACATATTCAGGTATAGTTGTGATAAAGAGCCCGCTCTTTAACTGATACCACTTTTCATCTGCGGATATGCCAACCACAGTGAATGTGCCATCATGTTCAACACGATCCACATACTTATCCAAAATACTTGGTGCTGTTCTTACATTAAGCCCATCATCACCGGTGTAAATAATCTTTACCGATCCGCTCAGAGGATTGATGGATTGTGAGCTTGTATCATCACTACTGTTGTCTACTGGTGTGCTTGGTACTGTATCAACCGCCTGGCCTCCCATGGCCTTCTTAACATCCTTTCTGAACTGATCCATTGTGAGCCCAAATTTATCCCAAATATGCTCAACATCACCATGATTGCTTGCAATTCCTCTCTGATTTCCTTCATGGTGGGAGATAATTACACCATCCTCCAATGGATTCAGGCCAAAATCACTGCACCACTTTGCAAATACCTGCACAGCATTTGCATATGTAGCAAGCACATGCTTCTTTGTATTACTGCCATCTCCCAGCTCAATCCATGTGGCTCCTCCAACATATTTGATTGTGGCCGGTTCTGTCATTTCAAGAGATAAATGTGTATTGTTTACACTTCCATTCTTTCCGCTTGCCCCATGCCATCCTCTTCTTGCCTTTTTCCTTTCAGGATATAGTGGTAAACACTGAATTGCGTAATTTTCGCATCCGGTAACCGCATGCACACATGCTGCTGTTGATGTTTCCCAAATTTTAGCAAATACCTCCGGCTTTGGTTGTGGACATCCTACACTATGCAGCATAGATCCTTTTACTGTGATTTCTGCACCGGTTCTATTGCATGGGCTATTCGCTGCAATCTGCTCTCTAATTTCAATTCCCATTTTTGTATTCTCCTTTCCGTCATACTGTGTCAGCTTGTATTTCTCTATGATCGAGCAAATCTTTGACACATAATTTGTATCTGTTGCATATCCTCCTGCTTTGATGATCTCAACTGCTTTTTTGTAATCTGTTTCATTTGCAATGCCTTTGTATCTGTGCTCTTTTCCATTCATTGCTCCCAGCAAATACAATGAATGATCTCTCACACTTGTTTCTATGTTTGGATATGCCCTAAAATCTGCCTTGATAACATAAGTATTGCCGGATTCATCCTGCTCATTTGTGGTTTTGGTGTACTTTGATGTTCTATCCCATACACTTCCCCATGTATTGCTGCTCAGGGAGCATTTCATACCAAAATAGTTGTTCGCCTTTTCTGCCAGCTCTGATGTCCCCCATGAGCTTTCAAGAATTGCCTGGGCAATTGTAACCGAGGCAAGAATCCCGCTCTCTTTCATATCACTCATTGCACATCCGCATATCTTTTGAATAAAATCCTGCTCTTTCATGTATCCTCCTATAAATCTCTTTGATCATATTTTTCCTGCTCATCATCTGCTATGGCCAGCATAATAAATCCCAGGAGGCTCAATGGCCACATTATTGAGGCCAATACAAGAAATACCGGGAATATTACTATCCCCGGCTCTTCATGTGAATTTTCTCTCTGTATGGATTTATGTACCGCCCTGCATAGTAGTATCATTCCAACTATGAAGCCCAGGGCTGCAATGATTATGTAGGCCACAATCACCGCTCTCATTTAGCCTCCGGCTTGTAAAACCTTTTCCAAATCGTGATCAGGTACTCCCATCCCTTGCAGCACACAATGGCCACAATGAATGCAGCAAAAATCACCGCTACCAGGTAATACCATACAAATGCAATTCCCGCATATGAGATATATGCAAAGAATGCAATGATGCAGATCACCATTGAGAGTGCCAATACCTGCAAATCTGTTGGGATCTTCTTCAGGAATCCCACCTCTTTGGTGAATTCTGTGATCACCGAGATAAGTGTGCAGATAACTGCCACCGCCACAATGATCTGTGATGCATAATTCATAATAGTTTCCATGATTTCATTCCTCCTTTTATAGAAAATCATTTTTTGCCATGGCCTCCTTGAAGATCTCCATGATGTACTCATACTCTGCCTCATATACTCCATTCGGCTCTTTGGTCACTTCAATAATTGCCAGGTATTTCTTGTTTTGCTGGGCTATGTGGTTGAATTCTGCCTCTGAGTGCTTCAGGCCCCGCTTACATTCATTGTAAAAACTGAATACCTCAGCTTTGATTGTGTCGGCAGTATCTATTGCCTGCTGTCTCTCAATCTCAGCCTGCTTCTTGCAGATCTCCTCATCACTCTTCTTCAGGTCTTTTATTTCCTCCATAACCTCCTCATTCATTTTCTTGCCTATCCACTTGAATAAGCTGCTCCATGGATTGATCTTGATCTTTGAAACTTCAACGAATGTGCCCAATCCTCCCAGGGCAACAACAATCCAGCCTAATACTGCTCCTATTGTCATTCCTTATCTCCTTCCTGGTGTTCTTTGGGCTTATCCACGCATAAAAAATTGCAGCCTGAGCATGGTTCCTGGCTATATGGTATGTAATAATTCACACACTCTCCACATTGGCCATAGCACCTGCACTCAGTGCTGCACTCTTCTAAGGTTCTTTTGCAATGCTTCAGAGCCTCATGCTGGCATATGAAATTGTTGGCCATGCTTGGCTCCTCCTTGTACTTGTTCATTGTTTCAATGTATATCTCATTGAGTTTCTTTTTGAGGCCATCTGCTTTTGCCTGCATCAGTATTCCTCTGTATGATGCCATGCTCCTCTCAAATGCCTCTCTTGTGATCTGATTTGTAGCCAGGAGCATTGTGAGGTGCTTCATTGCCCTCTTCATTCTCTTGGCTGTGCTCTTCTTGATTTTCTTATGTGTGCCCCAGGTCATAAAGCCCGCAAAATCAATTCCTACACTCACCGGCCTGATTGCTGTTTTCTTGTTCAGATCCAACCTGAGCTCCTGGTGTATGAATTCCTCTATCTTCCTCCGGATCTCTTGCAGCTTCTTCTTGTCATTCCCCAATATGATCACATCATCCATGTATCTCACATAATAGTGAATTTTAAGAACATGCTTACAGTATTGATCCAGCTCATTCAGATAGATATTTGCAAAGAGCTGGCTTATGAGGTTCCCAATTGGCATCCCGGTTGTTGTGAGCCATTGCTCCCTGGGTAATTCATCCGGGCCATATCCTGCCGGCAGCCCAAATGGTTCCTTGCCATTGATGATCCTCTCTAATAGCCTCATGAGTTTCTCATCCTTGATTCTCTTGGCTAAAATCTTCAAAAGAATCTCATGATCCACTCTATAAAAGTATTTTGATATATCTAACTTCAGATAATACCATTTGCCCGACTTTCTATGCACCTGCCTCAGCCAATATTGCAGCCTATTGGAGGCTCTGTGTGAGCCTTTTCCAATTCTGCATCCATAACTATCCTCAATAAAGGTTTTGTCATAGATCGGCATCAGCTTCTTATAGATTGCCCATTGCACCACTCTATCCTTGAAGTGCAGTGACATAACAAGCCTCTTCTTTGGTTCTCTCACGAAAAACCGGTGATATTCACCTACTTCATAGGTTTCATCTCTCAATTCCTTCTCTGTTTCAATCAGATTTCTTTCCAGGTTGTATGTGTAGAGCCCTACATCATACCGGCCTCTCTTTCCCTTCCTGGCTTTCAAATATGAATCATACAAGCTCTGAAATGATGAGATTTCTTCAAATGTTCCTTCTTCTATTTGGTGCATCATAATTTTGCCATGTGTTACATTGCTGCATCCATGGCATCTCCTTTTCTTCCCTCAGGAATGGAAATGTGTTCCTTTAGCCTGCATTATGATCCTGATCCCTTAGGATGCAGTATTTTGCTAGAATGCAGGGCAGAGCGGAGCGGAAGCCCACATTGTTGTTGGAATTTGAGCGAGGGTTGTTCAAGTTAGTATAGAACACACCAGCATTCGCACCATTGTTCCAATTGCCACCACGGATCGGAAGCCTAGAAAAACACAACACATTCCCAATGTATTTTTATTTTGCAGACTTTATCAGCCCGCCTATAATGCAGCCAACCTCATTGGCCGCTCTGCTCCATACTTCATATTGATGCCGGGATAGAGGCGGAGCTACCCTCTTCTTTGCTTCATCTTTGGCATCTCCCTGGTGATTAAAGTATTTATCATCAGCCGCTAATCTTATGAAATGCCTGAGTGCATCCAGCTCTGTATCTATTTCCTTCAGGGTTGTGGCCTTGTGATACTTCCTCTCAATCACAATGCTCAATTCCAGCAAATTTCCCATCTTTTCATCAATTCGATCTGCCAGCTTTCTTTCTCTCCTGGGAAATGTTCTCAGAATCGGATGCCCATAGCACATCATGTCATAGATCTTCTCCTTCAGGTGGAATGGAGTTTGTTCTTCCGGCTGTTCCAGCTTATCCTTCAAGTTCATGTTTTACCTCAAAATAAGAGGCCGCCTATCGGCAGCCTAATCAGTGTATCAGTGATCAGTTTACAGTTCGCCATAAAAAGCGGAGCGGAAACCAACGCTGCCGAATGAGTTCGAGCGAGGGTTGCTCAAGTGAGTATAGAACACACCAGCAAACGCACCAAAGGCCCAACTGCCACCACGGATCGGAAACCTTTCTCCGCTGTTGTTCATGTAGAAGTAATCATCCTCATATCCGGTTCCATTAGGCATGAGTGTGAGCTCCTTAATTATCTGAGGCACTGTGATGCCGCTTGCTGTTGCCAACTGTTGGAATTCTGTTTCTCTTCCGGCATCTGCTGCTGTTGTGATAGTCTTACACAGTGTGATCTTTCCGCTCACATAATCATATTTCAGAGTGCCGCTTGTTCCTGGCTCAACCAATGTTCCATCTTCAAGAATAGCCTTCCAATCTGAAGAACCTGCACTCATATCAATTGATGAATCCATGCAGTTTGCATATGGGATGATCTGAATCTCTCCATTGTTCAATCTCATTCCAGCAACCCACTCCCATATATTTCCATTCATATCACAGATTCCATCAGGAAGCCAATTGTGATTCCATGTATCCGGGCCGGATCCGGTGAGTGTTCTTCCGATCTTATCTCCATCCTTCATAGCTTCAGTACCATGTTCATGAGTATATGCATGATCCTTGCCATAGTTATTGTTGCCTCTTGGCATTGTTCCATTCTTCTTTGCCCAAAGAGCTACCATGCTCCACAGCACAGCCGGATTGAGGCCCCAGCCTTCTCCCTTGGCTCTACATGCAGCTAATGCCTGGTCAAATGTCACATAGGTTCTTGGATCCTTCAGTGGCAATGAGTAGGCTCTTGTAACTCCATCCATTGTCATGGTGATGTTCTGATACTTGCTCATGTATACTGCTTTCTTAGTTCCTCCATTGAGCACAAATGCAGGGCTGATTGTATCTGTAAAAGTATCATCCAGGTTCTTGCTGTTCAATGCATTCAATCTCACAACAATATCCGGCATTCCAACCTCATCCAGGATCACTGTGTTTTTTCCACCGCTCACTGCCTCAACTGCTGCCTTCATTCCATCAAAATTGCTCATCTTTATACCTCCATTTCCCAAAGTGTGAGAGTGCATCTATCCATAGAAAATGGTACCGGTTCTCTCACTGTCTTTGCTCTTGTTTCCATTCCTTCAGCTTCCTCAGCTCCTTCTTCAGCTTCAACTTCAACCTCTGTGTATTCCCTTGCCGGAATATCAATCTGAGCCACATACTTAAAGCCATTCTCTGCACCCATTACAAGTGCCCCGGATCTGTCTGTGCATATATCAATATGCACTGCTCCATCTCTTTCTCTCTTCTGAAGGTTGAGAGCCAGCTCATCATCATTGAAACTGATTGTGTTCTTTGTAATTTCGTAGCTGATCACATTCTCTGCACCTTCCGGCATCTTTACGATCTGCATTAGTAATACCTCCTATTTTCTTCTCTTCTTGCTCTGTCTCTTGCTTCCAAAGATCGTGCAGCTATTACTTCAGCCGCCTCTCTTCCCGCTGCATCATTCTGATGCACACCATAGCTGTTCATTACCCTCTTGGCAACCCCAGCCCTCTCATCATTGTTTCTAATCACATTTGCCATCTTATTCACCTCCGCTGATATGAAGATCCAGCACAACTGTTTTCGCTGCACCGGTGTGAGCAATCTTGAATCCATTGAGGAGCTTATCTGTGATCTCAATATCACCAACCCCTCCTCCTGAGTAGCTCACCACTTCAGGCTGTACCAAATAATTGGTATTTGTCTTGTAATGGCTCAGGTTCACACTCTTCTTTGAGTTGTTGAATGGGTATGTCTGAGTGTTTGTGAGTGTGATTCTCACAACCTCTCCCTGGGCACTCTCAACTCTTTTGCCCATCTTACCCATCTGCTCAGCCAGGTATGCTGCTGTTTCATTTCCGGCATGAATGCCTTCCTCCTCATTGTTGAAGTGTTCGGCATCCTGAAGGGTTCCCTGCTGCAATACTTCTGAGGTATCCTCATCAACTATGTGATCCTTCCAAAATGTACGATCATACATATTCTTTTATCCCTCCTTTAGTATGAGATCTAATCTAAAATAGCGGCCCTGAAGCTGTTTCTTTGTGAATGGGCCATCTACTTCCGCCACCTGCTGCCCGGCTCTATCCATCAGTATCACCTTGCTGATGCTGTCAGTTCCTGCTCCATCTGTTCTCTTGGTAATGCCTATATGGAATCTCACTGCATTGCCTACAATCTCCTTGTTTTGGATGGTTCCTTTGTATGTGGTTCCATTCATCACATAATTGCATTTCACAATGTTTTCAAACCAGCTCTGCCTTGTCTTACTGATCAGGGCTCCGCTTATCACCACTCCTGCCATTTTGTGCCTCCTCTCCGCAATATTTCATTCCTGCTGCTTTTATCTTATAGGCTGCACCCTTTTGGGCTTTGCCCGCCTGAATGATCTGCTCTGCTATCAATCCAATTGTTGATATATCAGGCTTTGTGCCTGCCGGATCCACTGCGTATGATGCATCAGCTCCATCTGCTGCCACCTGGTGCTCTTTTGTGATGGTTTTTCCTATTGTTGCAATCTCCGGCTTTGTACCGGCCAATACATCACCTCGCTCATCAATTTCAAATGCGGCAATAGCACATCCGCCCTCCACAGTGCTTGTGTGCTTTGTTACCAGGCCAATAACTGAGATCTCCGGCTTTGTACCGGTTAGAGCCACCTGGTATGATACTGAGCCTCCCTGAAGCTCCACAATATGCTCTTTGCTTACTGTTGCACCTATTACTGAAGACATTGGCAATGTGCCTGCTGTCACAGCCTCATATGTGCCGCTCTGAAGCTTTGAATTGTATAATGTGGTTCTCTTTACCACCAGGCCAATAACCGAGTATATCGGCCAGGTTCCGCATCTGTGAGTGCCGCATCTGATGGCCTGGATGCCTGCCATTGCTCTCCTGAGCAAATCTGCCATCTGTTCCCATCTGTTTGCATCATCATGTGTGAATTGGTTTCCTTCTTCCCACACCTTCCTCTCAAATGTCTTTGAAAAATCCACATATTTCAGATTCTTCTCTATTCTGTTTATATCCTCCACCACAAATATGGATGATATATCTCTATCTGTGATAGTTTCTATTGGATCATGAAGGCTCATGGCTTTCCTGAATTGAGAATATGCAGCCTTCACAGTGCTCTCAATTCTGTTGAAATCACTGTATTCATATGTATCTTCAGGCTTCCATACCTTAATCAATCTTACCAACTCCTTCCATCTTCCCGCTCAGGGCTCCATTGTATGAAAGAGTGCTTTTTGTCAGGAACATATCTTTGTTGCCGAATTGTGTTTCTACTTCCACCGGATCTCCTGCTTCCAGGTGTGGGTACCCGGTGTATGATGCTGTTGTGGTCATATTAAGTTCCAGGAGTGCATATTCTGCAATCTCCGCTGCATTGGATTCTGTTATGATCAGGTTGTTGCTGATCTTGATTGGGTTGTCATAGTTATATTTCTGCATCTCATATGATGTTTGGCTCACACTCACCTTCTTTCCGGTTATTGTGAGCTGTGTATCCTCTGCTATGTAAACATAGGCACCACATGCATATGCTTCATACTTTGCTATTCCCTGAATGTTTATATCCTTTGCAGGCTTTTCCTTGTATTCCACCCATACCTTGTATTTTCCATCAGCCTGAAGTTCTCCTCCGGTGATGGATGCAACACCTTCATACACCACACTCTCCTCTTCTTCAGCGGTGAATGTGTTGATGGTTACCTCAGCACTTGCATAGTTCTTTTTCTGTTTCATAGTCGGCCAATCACCTATGATGTTGTATCCGTCTATCTTTTCATACTCATTTGGCTCCTGAGGGAGTTTTGATCTCCTAGTGATCACAATCCTTCCTCTGCTGTCTGATACTGCCACACAGCATCCGGTTTGAATCATCTGCCTGAGAGCTTCCCTTTTTTTCACTGTTGAGATATATCCTGATACTGTGAGCCTCTTCAGGCTCTCATCAATGATATGCTCCACTCCCACATCATCCAGGAGCTCATCAATCATCTCATGCAGTGTTCTGTACTCTATCCGGCCAAATCTGTACTCATCTTCATCCATTCCATAGATCACTGTGTATGCAGTAAATTTTGCCTGCATGCCGCTTGTGCTCCATTCATTGATGAAATACCGGCCAATTCTTGCATACTCATATATTCCATCTGTTTTGATGGCCAGGTACACATTTACCGGCTGATTTTCTTTGAGGTACTTATGCAGCCCTTCAGGGTTCAAAATATCAAACTCATTTTCCAAATTCATAATACTGAAATTGGTTGAATCTGAAGGGAGTGATGTATTATCAAATGAGATCTCATTCACCACATCCAGGCTCACTATTTTCTCATCATCATAGCTCATCACTGCTCCCAGGAATATTTGTGATATTCTCACCCTTCTGAATGGTTCCAGCTTCTTGATACTCAGCTCAATCTCCTGATATGCAGTTATGTGCTCTACATACACCTCTTTTGCCTTGTTATCCACAATTTCATACCTTTTTCCACCAATTGTGATGGAAAAATCATGAACCGGCTCCTGGAAGCATATTGTTACTCCCTTGGTTATGTGCTGCTGCACAAATGAAATCCTCAGCTTCACATCAATCTTTCCTGCTGCATCACTCATTGCCTTGCTTATGTATCCATATTTGAAATTATCTGAATAGTTAGGTATGCACATGGAGCCATCCAGCCTGAACCTTCCAGGCTCACATGTGGCCCAATCTATCTGCTCATTCTCTTCATCCAAAATCTGTGATACAAAGCCATAATATGGGGAGCACTCCTCAGAATACTCCCCCGCTTCTTCTACGATACAGAATTCCACCATTGCCTTGGCGGCTCTGATTTTATCTGTATCCATGCAATTCTCTTTGAATTGCTTGCTCACATTCCTCATGCCGCCTCCTACATTTCAATGAAATTCAGTTTGAATCCTTTGTATACCGGTTTATTTGGATCCCCATTCTCATACATAAGGATTGGAGTTGTACGATCCCCGGCATATGTTTTTATAGTTCCCTGAGTGTTCAGATCTGCAATGAAATACTTTGTATCCAGGTTGTACTTCTGCTTGATGGCATTCCTGATCTTCATATACTCTGCCGGCCTTAATATGTTCCAGGTGCATTCCAGCTTGTGTATATCCGCTCTGATCATCTGCATCACCATGATGCCCTTGGCATTTCTCTCTGAATCTGTCAGATCATAATCACTCTGTGTCATTGTTGAAGGTACCGGGAGGGCTACTCCGTTCACCTCTAAAAAATTATTGGTCATTGTTTTGCCCTCCTTATACCAATGTTACTCTGAGGCCGCCTCTTCTCTTGGCTTCCTCTTCAAAATCTTCAATAGTTCCTTCAGCAAACTTTCTGCCATTCAGTTCAAAAGTAACCTTCATCTGCTCACCGGATCTGTTGCCCATTGCCTGCACCACACTGCTGATCATTGGATACATGGCGGTTGTTACACCATTGGCAATACCTTGAATGATCTGATTGTTGTTGGCTACCAGGTTCCTATTGCCTGCTCTACCTACAAGCTCCGGCCCTGCCTCATTTGCCACGAACAAATCACCAGCATTTGGGTATCCACCTTTTGCATACCAATCAATAGAGAATTTTGGTACCTTAGGCGGCACTAAACTGAATTCTCCATCTATTTTCACATGCGGCATCTTCAGCTTTGGCAGGCTCCATGAGAAGTTGAATTTGCTTTTGATTGCATTGATCATGTTGCCTACTGTGTTCTTTGCATCTGTGATTGGCTTTGTGATGGCACTCTTGATATTGTTCCAGGTATTTGTGGCCGTGCTCTTCACACTGTTGAATACTGAGGAAACTGTGCTCTTGATGCCATTGATCACTGAGCTCACAGTATTCTTCGCTGCATTGATCGGAGTTGTGATGGCATTCTTGATGCCATTCCATACTGTTGTAACTGTGCTCTTCACACTGTTGAATATGGAGCTCACAGTGCTCTTCACTGCATTGAATACTGTTATAACTGTGTTCTTAATACCATTTACCACTGTACTGATGGCGGTTTTTATTCCATTCCATACTGAGCTGATGAATGATGATACCGCATTCATCACTGTGGTTATTACACCCTTAATGGCATTGAATGCTGTGCTGATTGCTGTTTTTATCGCATTCACCACTGTGGAAATAACTGTTTTTATGGTATTCCACACAGTGCTGATGAATGTGGAAACTGCATTCATGATGGTTGTTATCACACTCTTGATTGTGTTGAATGCTGTGCTGATGAATGTGGATATTGCATTCACCACTGTGGTGATCACATTCTTGATGCCATTCCATACTGTTGTAAAGAATGAAGCTATTGCATTCATCACTGTTGTGATAACTGTTTTCACTGTTTCTATTGCTGTTGAAATAGCTCCCTTGATGGCTTCCCATACTGTGGTTACTACTCCCTTGATTGCATTCCATATTGTTGTGAATAGGTCTTTGATGCCATTCAGAGCAAATGTGAGCACAGATACCACTATATCTATGGCTCCCTTTATTACTCCCTTAATAAGCTCCCACACACCGCTCAGGAGTGACAATATCGCATTCCATATGCCGCCAAATAACTCCTTGATGCCTTCCCAGGCTTTTCCCCAATCACCGGTGAATACTCCGGTTATGAAGTCCATCAGGCCGCCCAATGCATCAAATATATTGCCTACAACATCAGAGATCACTCCAAATACTGTCATAAACAATCCGCCCACTGTTTCCAGGGCTGTTGCAATTACCGGTGCAATGTTCTCAATGAACCAATTCAAAAATGGCTGAAGCACATTCTCCCATATTGCTTTTACTGCATCCGCTGCCTTGCCAATGAATTCTATGACTTTATCTATGGCCGGCTGCAAATGTTCATTCACAACCGAATTAAATTTATCCTGCAATGCCTGAAGCACCGGCAGAATATATGTGTTGTATGCATCTGTGAGGGTTCCTACAAGTTCACTCAGCCCTGATGCTATTGATTCCATCAGAGGAGCTATATGCTCATCATACATGGCATTCATGGAGCTCATGGTTTCATCCACTACACCCTTGATTGTTGCCAGGCCTTCTGAGATCACTCCTAGGGTTCCATCTAATGCTTCCTTGATGCTTTCCTGGTTGTCAATGAATGGCTGTGCAATCACATTCATCATATCCGCCTGGAATTTTGCTCCCAGGGTTGTAACTCCCATAAACGCATCCGCAAATATGCCAATAATGTTGGCTGTTACTGCCTGCCCATTCTCTCCTCCGAATACAGAGAAGATATTTGCTGCTGCCTGAGCAAAATTGCCTTGTATCTCAGCCATTCTGCCCTGGATGTTGAACATATCAACCAGGAAATTCTTGATCCTATCCTTGTTATTCGCAAGGTACTGATCTATTCCTCCCAAAAGGTTGGTTGCAATGGTTATTCCAATGCTGGCCATTGCTCCGGTTGTCTGTCCTAGTGCATAGGCAATCTTGTTTGCACAATCATTTGCTGCACCCAGCACCGCTGGATCCGTGAATATATCTTTGAGGCTTTCCTTGATTCCTTGTATAGAGGTGAGAATTCCTGAGAAATCCACATCACCCAGCCCCGCCTTGAAGCCGCTTGTGAATAGCTCTTTGAGCTCTTTCATCTTCTCTATGACTTTATCAAGTACCGGATTGAGAGCACTGTCTGCCTCATTTGCAGCATCCACAAAGCTCTCTGAAATATCTCCGCCTGCTGCACCGCCTCCACCGCCTCCGCTTCCGCTATCGTCTGAGTCCTTATCTAAGGTGTGAACCTCATCCCATGAGCCCAATCCTGCAAACTCTTTGGCTGCCTTCTTTGCTGCTCCTCCCGCTTTATTGGTCGAATCTGCCAGGCTATCTGCTGCACCGGTTGCTCCTCCCAGGGAGGTTCCTATGCCGCTCACTGATGTTGAGGTTTTCTTACTTCCTCCGGTGAGCTTTGCGATCATGTTACTGAATGCATCCGTAACTGTCAGAATATATGATAAAAGGGTATTGAGTGCCTTCACCACCGGTGTGAGCACTGCAATGAGCCCCTTGCCAATGCTTGCCTTTAATGCATTGAATTTTTCAGTGAGCACTCTCACCTGGTTTGCCCATCCGTCTGATGTTCTTACAAAATCTCCCTGAGCATCCGCTGTCACTGATAACAAATAATTGTATCTGAGAAGTGCCTGCTCCTGCTGATTCATTGCATTGTAGCTCTTTGTTATGCCCTGGGTGAGTGCGTACTGTTCCAGGTTCGCCACTGATAAATTGATACCCAACTGCTTCAATGGCTCTGTTTCGCCGGATATACCGGCCCTGATCTTCTCAAATGCTGCATCATTATCCAGGTTATAGAATGAGGCCATATCTGCCGCCAATCCGGTCATTTTCATACTCATATCTGCTGCTGCCTGAGTAGTAAAACCCATTGATTTGAGCATTGCTCCCAGGGTTGATGAGTATTGCTTTGCACTTGTTTCAGATAGTCCGAACTGTTCCAGGGCATTCTTGGCAAATTGGTTCACCGCTTCATTCAGTGATCCAAATGTTACATCCACCACATTCTGCACTTCCGCCAAATCGGATCCCAGGCTCACACAGCTCTTTCCAAAGTTGAAAATAGCAGCGGCAGACAATGCCAGGCCAACTGTTTTTCCTATTTTGCTGAATGCACTCTTGATTCTATCCGTCTGCTTTGCCACTGCATTTGTGGTCGCTTTCGTCTGTTGCTGCACTTTCTGTAATTCTTGATAATAGGCTTTTGTTTGGGCCTCAATTATTACTTGCAGCTTCTCTAGTGTCATGCCCTCCACTTATTTCACCTCGCTTTTGAGCGATTGCTCTGTTATGCCTGAAAATGTAATCATCCATATTTGCCTTATAGAGCTCCATCTCAGGTGTGAGTTTTTTCTTATCCCCATCTTCCTGCTTGGTGAAATTGTTTTCTTCTTCAGGTTCCTCATTTTCTACAAACAACCCAGGATAATATGCAGAGAGCGGTTTGATTGCCACCTTATCATCAAACATGTGTGATAGCACATTGCCGATCTGAAGAGCCTGAATGTATAACATGCTGATCTGATCCTTGGCTTCAGCTTCCCGCTTATCCTTCTCTCTTTTCAGCCTTCTTCTATGCCCTTCTATGCAATCAACCACTTCTCCTGGGCTCAGTTCCCAAAAAAGTAAAGGGCTATACCCCGCTTCTATGAAGTCAGGATATAGCCCGCTTATTATCTCTGTTAGTGTAGGAGGTTCTACAATGTCTGATTTGCCTCTTCCAAAGTGCTCTGCATCTGCTCCGTCAGAGTAGTTGAGAAAAAACCACTAACTGCAAAGATATTCATGTATACTGAGGTGTAAAACTGAAGCTGTGAACCACCCTCTGCCAGGTACTTATCAAAGAGATCTGCCGCCATACTCTTGCTTACACCATGCTGCCAATCTTTCATGGCATTCTGTGCAATGTCTAACATTACTGTAAGAGCTGGCATGCCGCCCTCTCCGGTTCCCATGATGTTCATGAGGTTTGTTTTGTACTTGGCTTCAAGCTGGGTGATTGTTGCTGTGTTGAGCTTCAGCTTGTACTCCTTGCCGCCTACTTCCCATATTGCAAATGGGCTTCTCTTCTTGGTGATAGGTGTTGCCTTCTCCTCTTCTTCTGCTGCCTGCTCTACCGCCTGGCCCTCAGTTTCTTTCTCTTCTGCTGCATCAAATGCTTCCATCATTTTATCTTTCTTTCCAAAAAAATCCATCTTTGTATCCTCCTATGGGTTATTTATTTGTTGGCTTACCTACCTTGATCTTACTGTGCCGGATCTGTTACCTTGATCTCACTCTGTACTGCCATATTGAGATTGAACTCAATTACACCATTCACTCCGCCACCGGTTCTCTTTACAGATACCTGGGCATCATACTCATACTTTGTGCCATCAGGAAGTGTTTCACAGAATGAAAGTACCTCCTTATCTGCTGCCGCCTTTCTCATCACTCTGTATGGGGATGTTTCTGAGCTGTTCTCATACTTGAAGAGGTATGTGAGATCTCCTGCATCTCCAATTCCATACTCATACTTCTTCACCTTATCAGAGAGATCAGTGTTCTCCACCTTCTCAGGCTCTTCACCAATCTCAGGAACTTCCTTCAGTCCGCTGAGGAGCGTGTAATCTCCTACTGCACTCTTTTTCTTGTAGCCTAATGTAATGCCATTTGCTAACATGCTTCTTTCCTCCTTTACTGATATACAATCTCTGTATTCACATCAATGATGCCTTCATATCGCATCACCTTGTGTTTCAATCCACTTGGATCATCTGCATCAGCACATGCAATTCTTCTGAGCCCCAATGGTGCTATTGCCTTATCTACATTCAGGGCAAATTCTGAAGTGCTGGCATTGTGCCATATATCAATCCTATAAAGCAAATGAGCCTTCTGCTCTTTGCCATCCGCCCATTCTCTCACTGAGTTATCTTCCTCTGTGTACTGAATAGCCGGGAGCTGGGCCCAGCTCTTTGGGTACCCATCACTCACATTCTCTGTGATGCCTTTTAATGCATCATATATCTGATCTTTCACATTGATCATTTATGTTCCACCTGCCTTCCTGATGCCGGCCTGCAAATCAGCCGCTATTGCCTTTATCACATGGCTCTCCATTGTTTTGAGTGCCGGATACATAAAAGGCTGTGCCGGTTGTCCTTCTGTCGCATGGAATCCTCCATCTACATCCGGCCACACCCAGCCCTTCTGTGTGTATGTCACCGCAACATTCGGAGATATGCCTTGATGGTTGGAAGCTCCAACCGGTCCGGTGCCAAATTCCACATATGGAGCATATTCTTTGTTGGTGTATACACTCCCTATGGTTGCATTAGCATCCTGGGATACCTTGGTGTATATGCTGCCTCTGAGCTCTCCTGAAGATACTCCTGGGATAGGATCTCCCTTTGGTGAATATACCGGGCACAGCTTAACCGCAACCCCTCTCACCACTTCAGCCTGCCTCTTCACGGATTTATACACCACCGGCTCCATGCTTCCCAACTGATTGAATTGCCTCATCAGTTTCTCAACACCTTCCACTGCCATATCAAATCTTCTCCAATTCCATCAACATGGGTGAGTATTCCTTTATTGAGATAATCTTGTAATCAGGATCACTCTCAGGATCTACAAACACGCATATACCATCACCTTCCCGCATGGTTTCCTTGCCTTCATACTCCATATTCTTGATGTATGCCAGCCTCTCTCCATACATTTCAGCCTGCACCTTACCGGATGCTGGCCATATTGTTGCTTTGATAGGTACTGCTGCCTCATAGCTTACTACTGAGCCGCCCTCCTTATCCTTTTCAACTACCCTCTTCCTCAGATGATAGTCCTTCATCAGGCTTCTTCTCATATGCATGACCTCTCACTCTCCCTAATCTGTAACTATTGATTGCATCCTGGATCTCTTTTGGGATCTCAATGAAGGCTGAGGATATTCCACCCTCACTCCTGCTGCTTTCTCCCTGCATTCCCAGGCGGTTATATGCAATTACTGCCCATTCTCTCACTGCTGGCTTCAGAGGATAAATCATTTTGGTTCTGTTTGTGAGAGCCAATATCTTCTCCTCTGCCTGGGATAACAAAAGAGAGAGCAATTCTTCATCACTCTCTCCGGTTATCTTCTTCAGCATTTCAATATCTGTCATATTGCACCTCCCGCTTAATGGTTCATGATCATGGCCACCAATGTATCCTTGTTCATGTTTGCATAGCCCTGGATGCCTTTTTCTTTTGCAATCACCCTGAGATCCACAACTGTCTTTGTTCTGAGCTGCTCCTCTTCATCACCTTCAGGCTGTTCATCCTCTTTGGGTTCCTCTTCTGTTTCTCCTTCCTGGGATGCTCCATCATTTTCACCCTCTTTTGGCTCCTCAGCCTCCTCAGGAGAGGTTTTCTTCTCTTCAGTGATAGTTTCCTTAGGTGTGACCTTTTCAGGCTCTTTCTGAGGCTCCTGAGCTTCAAAATCTTCTCTGTTCTCCTTCACCTCATAATTTGCATCTTTCTTGCAGGTCTTGATCACATCAGCATTGTTGCACTCTGTAATCATTCCGCTTTTCTTGTTTAAGATGAACATGTTGGCTCCTCCTTCCAATTATCCTATTTTCTATTTGCTGTGAGCACACTGAGTGCCTTGCCCTGAGTAACCTTGGCACCATATACATGAAGGCCCTTGACCGCATCAGAGAATCTCTTCTCAGGTCTGTATGCCTCTGTTTTGAGAATCTGCTCAGCAAATGATGCCGCTCTGTTCGTTCCGGCAATGATCTTGTACTTTGTACCGGTTGTGTTAGGTACATTGTTTGAGAGGCTTACCTGGAAGCCTGCTGCCACACCAACCTCTCCGCCTTCAATGAGAGCCTTGTTGTAGTCTGTACCATTGCCCACAAATCTCTTATCCTTTAAGAGAAGGCCATGGAACCATGCAGGAACAACAACCCATCTGCCCTGAGTAGGCACATTCTTCTCTGTGAGGTCTGTTCCTAAGTCCACAAGCATATCATATGCTGTTTCTGCTGTTGGAACCATTGGAGTTGTATCATTACCCAGCACAGAGCCATCCGCATCATTGTTTACTGCTCCAACTGCCATGAGCCCTGCAAGGTATGAATCTGTTGTATCGTTCATGCCATATGCAGCTCTCTGCATTGCCTCATCCATGAGCTTTGGATTGGTCTGAGCATTATCAACATCATCAATTGAAAAGTTGAAATACTTGGCCTGATCAATTACAAGCTCCTGATCTGATCCGGTTAATTCCTCAGGATCATCAATATCAGATCCCTTGGTGTAGTCCTTGATGGTAATATCACCAATCTGATTGATCTTTACCTTGTCACCAAAGTTCTTGATCTCTCCCTCATAGTCTCTGTTTACAAGTGCAGCATATACATGTGCCTTGTCTAAGTGCTCCAATAATCTAGCACTCCAAATTGTAGGAATGAATTTTGCTACTGACATACTTCTTTATCCTCCTTTATGTCTTAATTGTTTTTCATGGCGGCCTGCACAGCATCCCAATTCTTATTGATCTCCTCAGCACTCATGTTCCTGATCTGATCCATTGTGTATGCTGTTGCACCATCCGCTTTCTTTGGCGGCTTTCCACCTGCCAATCTGTCTGTTACCGCCTTCTCAACTGCTTCCTGGAAGGCTTTTCCTACTGCATCAATGGATGCAGCACACTCTTCAGCATTTGTATAATTGAGAATAGCGGCCAGGCTGATTGGGAGCCCCTTCTCTGCAAGCTGCTCCTTGGCTGTTGCAGTGAGCTCTCTCTTTGTGATAGCTGCCTCTCTGTCGGCCAGCTCCTTCTCCTGCTTCTCTCTTTCATACTGTGCTTTCTGATCGGCATTCATCTTGGCCATCTTCTCTGCCTCTGTCTTTGCATCAGCAATCTGCTTCTCAATGTCTGCCTGCATCTTTGTTCTGTTCGTTTCCAGGGCTTTGCTCACTCTTCTATCAAACTCTGCCTGATTCTTTGGATCCTTCAAGTAATCATCAAAGCTCATAGAGGATCCTGCTGCTCCCTGATCTCCTTCCTGGCCGCCCTTGGCATCTCCGGCTCCTTCTGATGTTCCACCAGTTCCCCCGGCTCCACCTTCTGCACCAGCATCTCCTTCTCCGCCTTCAGCAAAATATTGGAGATTCATTGGCACCTTGCATCTTGCTTTTCCAAACACTCTGCTCATACCATAATGATTATTCATATACTTCATTTTATTTCTTTCCTCCTTATGCCCCTGCATTGCCCTGAGGCCCCACAGATTCACTATTGGTTTCACAGCAATAGGCCTGCTGCCGGCCAGCTTTCTAACCCTCAGCCGGGGAGATTAAAGGATCACCGCCTTCCTACTCTACTACCTGCCAATCTTCTGCAAGGTATGCAAGATAAAAGTATAAATCCAATGATTGAAATGAGAGATCAATGCTGACATATGGCGAACATAGAAAGGAGATGAAACACTATGGCAAAGAATAAGGAGATCAAGAAGGAAACTGATGAAATGAGAGATGCAAGAGAATTTGCTGAAATGTACTCCAAGCTGAACACAGCAGATAAGTACCAGGTAAAAGGCATCATGATTGGCTTGCAGATCAGAGACAAGATGGAAAAGGTGGTGGTTGCATCATGAAAAAGGATATTAAGGTGAAGGTGGTGCTCTCTGAGGGGTATGAGGAGAGATTCACCAAAGCCTGCATCAAAGCAGCTAAGAGAAGGATTGAACAGCAGGAGAAAGTGATTCCAAGAGCCGAGATGGTACCGGAGAAGGTACTTGCAGCAGTATAGGAGGCTTTATGGAAGTGATGAGAGAGAAAATCATCACATTCATCATGGGAGTTGGATTCATTGGGATGTTGATATTTGCATCTGCCATTGATGGCCCGGATAACGATCTGAGAGTTGTGGCGGTGAGATTGATCATCTCAGGGCTGATGCTCTACATAGGCGGCCGGCTGGCAGAACATTATGGCATTGATTTTGAGTATGAGGATGAATTTGATGATGAAGATTATTAGAAAAGAAAAAAGGAGCTGATTGCTCAGATCAGCTCCAAGGTTATGCTCACATGTGAACACAATCATACCTATAAATAGTGTATCACAGAAGGGCTGAAATGTCAAGGAAAGCCAGGGTAAAAGCCCTGGAAAACAAAGGGATTCAAGCCCTTTTTAATCACTTGATAAGGATATTAAAGTTAGGGAGTGATGCACTATATATGTATGTTAGAAAAGAGTATGACCTGGGCAGGGTGAGACAGATAGAAAAATACTACCCAGGGAACTATGGAGCACCTGGCAGACCAAGGGCACCAAAGAGAAAGAGAACACCTGAAGATATAGAGAGACAGAATAAGGCCAACCGGGAGAAGCGGGTGCAGAGATTGATCATTGCCAACTTCAAGGAAGGCGATTGGCATTTGATTCCATCATCTGAAACATTCTTGCAATCCGCTGTTTCTCCTCAATCGTGTATTCTTTATCATCAGATCTGTCATTAAGATCAAATATCTTGTGCTTTTGAATAAATGCATCTTGAAACAACTCTAATTCTTCATAATATAGGCTTTTGTAAAATTCAAATTCCACCTGAAGCTGCAATCCTTCAGCCCTGGTGCAATATATCCCATATGTTGACTTGCTCCCTTTTCCACGTGTGTACCCATATGTTTTTTGGGCATATGCCAAGCCAAACATTTTATAAAACAATTGTCTCAGGAGCTTTTTCTCCCACTCCCCTTTGAAATGAAACTCAAACTCTTCTTCTTTGTCCTCCAGGAGCTCCTCTTCCTCAATTCCATATTTCTTGATGAGTTCTTTTATTTTCCTCTTGGCTCCCTCTTTTTCTCCGCCTACTCCTCTATCTGCAAGGGCTTGCAATTTTTTCAGGAGTTCCCTCTGCTTATCCGTCATTTGAGCACCTCCTTCAGGATTTCATCTATGATCCTCAGGCAATTTTCTTCATCATGATTTATGGTTCTTTTCAATGCTTATCCTCCAATTTGTTTGCTATCCTACACTGTTCACAGTGCTCTTGCAGTTCTTCCTCTGAGCACTCATACGGCCACCTGCATAGGCTGCCGCATATGTACTCCATATCTTCCTCTGTGAGTGCCGGATTGTTTGATTCTTCAATATTCACCCTATATCTGCCATCCTGCCTTCGCTTCTTCCATTTGCTTCCGTATCCATTCAACCTCAGCTATTGCTTTTTGAAGCTCACCTTCCTTCGCTCTCATATAATCTGCCCTGGCTTCCATATCTCTGAAGATACTCATGCCAAAATTCTCATAAAGATATGCGACTTGCTGTTTTCCTTCAGTTTCACTGATTGATGGGTGAAATGTGTATACATGCTCAATCACTTTGTATTCTTTTTCTGTTGGCATTGGCATGCAGAGCATGCATCCTTGTGCCTGAATTGCTTTCAGGTTGGTTTCAAATTCTTCTCTTGTCATGGCTTATCCCTCCATTTCTGTTGTATAATCTTCTTACAAGGCACCGACATGCCTGAGTTTGTAAGAAAGGAGAATACTATGAAACACATTTATGCAAACTTGCTTGGTGAGTGGGTTGATATTACTGAAGATGGCACTGTTGAAGATCATCAGGATCCTTCTACTTATTTCAAGGAAAACCTTGTGTATGAGCCTGATTCCAAAGTGGCTAAATGCTTTGAACATGATTACATCAACATTCAATACCATGGCCGCAATTATCGCATTCACTCATCTATGATTCAGATTGTTTCACAGTAAATCTGAGAATTCTTTGAGCTTTTCAGAGGTTGCAATCACTACTCTATTTTTTGTGGTTGTGATCTCTGCCTCAAAGCTCCTCTCCACTGCACTGCATATATTTTTCCATTCCAAATATGTAATGCCCTGAAGTGCTTCAAATATCTGTTCCTTCTTTTCCGGTTTCAATTTGCACCTCCTTTTTGTTGCTCTGTTGTATTTCTTTTGTGCGTTGCACCATTATAATACGACATCGCACCATAGAAGTCAATAGTTTCTTGCAGAAAAATGTTGCATTGTCACATTTTTAATGTTATATTGTAGCCAGGAGGTGAATTTTGATGAGTATTGGAAAAAGAATCAAAGAGCTCCGAAAAGAATATCTACATATGAATCAAACTGATTTCGGTGCTCCTCTCGGATTGACATATTCCGCTATTGGTGGATATGAAAAAGAGATCCGCAATGTTTCTGATGCTTCCATTTTGGCAATATGCAGGGAGTATGGTGTAAGTGAGCAATGGCTCAGAGATGGTGTTGGTGAGGTATTTGTTTCCGGTTCGGTTGCTCCCTCTATCATTTCAGATCTTACTCAGGAATATGATCTTGATGCTTTTGATCAGGCCCTTATCTCTGAATATTTGAAGCTGGATAAACCTACAAGAGCCGCTCTGAAAAAGAAAGTGAAGGAGTTCCTGAAGGCTGTTGAAAATGCTGAGAATGATTCCATTGAGAAGGCAGTAGATGCATATAGAGAAGAGCTGAAGGCTGAAAAAAGGGAAACCTCATCAGCCTCAGGCATTGGAAACGTAAAAGAGGCATAGAGTGATATGAAGAAAATTATAGAAATTGAGTTACCTGATTTTATCGACAATGAATTTATTGCCCTTTTATCGTTGCTCTCGCAGCAAGAATTATCTCAGTTAAAAGGGATTGCTGCCGGATTGCTTCTTGGAAGCGGCAAATATTCTGTTGATGATATTGTATCCATTTGTAAAAACACCAAATAAAAAAGCCCCGGCATCTCTGCCAGGGCCATGAGCTATGCTCATATATAATCTCGCAAATTGTATTATAGCATAGCTCCCGGACTATTTCACTATGTTCCGGGCATTTTTATGCCCATTTTTAGGAGGATGCTATATGAATTTTGGTATTTACGGAAGAAAATCATATTTTGTTGATACCTCAGAGAGCACTCAGATGCAGTTTGATGTATGCAAGGAACACATCAGGCTTCATTTCCCTGAGGAGGAGATCTCTTCCATCACTCTATATGAGGATGATGGATATGTGAGATCTGATATGGATAGGCCAGGCATGAACCAACTGAAGGAAGATATTGCTGCCGGCCTTATTGATTGTGTAATTATTTATAAAATTGATCGTATATGCTGCGATATGATGGATTTTTGTGTGTTCTATTCTTTCCTGAAGGAGCATGAGATCAAATTCATCACAGTGAAGGATGGCATTGATACAACCACTCCTCTTGGAGAGGCCATGATGTATCTTGCTGTTATTTTCTCCGGCCTGGAAGTTCGTACTGATTCGCTCAGGATCACTGATAATATGAACCACCTGGCAGAGAGTGGATTTTGGTGTGGAGGCAGGGCTCCGATTGGGTACAATATCACAACTGTGGATCTTGGCCCTAAATCTCACAAAACATTGGAATTCAACCAGGAAGAGATTGATTATAAAAATAACCTGATCAGGATCTTCCTGGATAATAACTTTTCACTTCAGAACATGGAGACATACTGCAAGAACAATGGGCTCACCACTCTCAATGGCAAATTCTTATCCACAACTCAATTATATTCCATGTTCACCTCTCCTCACTGTGTTGAGGATACTGCTGCCATGTATGATTATTTTGAAGCTAAGGGATGCCAAATGACTTCACCCAGGGAGGAATGGGATGGTTCTCATGGTATCATCATTTATGGCCGGACTATGGAAAAGAAGGTGAATGGCAAGAAAAAACACCAGCTTGCTCCTCCTGCGAATTGGAGAGTGAGTATTGGGTACCATCTGCCATATATGAAGGCAGAGACATACTTCCAGCTTCAGGCCCAGTTTGGGCACAACATTTTTTCTAAAAAACCAAAGTATGATCTCCCGCTCCTGAAGGGTTCCCTCCGGTGCAAATGTGGCCGCATGATGAGCATGAGCCGCAAAAAGAAGGTTGATGGTTCTGTTTCCACCTGGTACTACTGCCCAAAGAGAATGAGATCCGGTGTGGATGCATGTGATATGGGCCATATTAAATCAGATCTGCTGGATGAGAAGGTGCTGGATGTATTCAGGGAGATCAAACATGATCCCGCCGCTATCAGGAAATATGTGAAGGGCATTGATAAAAAGCCTAAGGATAACTCTGTGGCTCTCAGAACTAAAATGCAGCAATGCCAGGATAAGATTGAGAAGCTCACTGCTGCCCTTGCTGCCAATTCTGAATCTGCTGCCGCCAAATATATTGTGAATGAAATTGAGAAATTAGATTGTGAATATAACAACCTGAAGAGAAAAGCCGCCAGCCAATCTGCTGAAGAGAGGAGAGCTGCTGTGAAATATAAGAATGCTATGGAAAAGAGGGATGAGATCATCCGCCTCCTTGATGATTTTGATAACTTTTCCGCTGATGAGAGGAATGCTATTGCCAGGGATGTACTGAAGGAATGCAAGTGGGATGGGGAAACTCTTTTTATTATGCTCTGATTTTCCCTTTTTTATTTTGATACCCTCTGGTCTCATTCTTAAGCTGGACTTTATAAGGTCCCTTATCGTAATCTCATTATCGCCCTCCATATTGGCTCTTCTTACTTCAAGCCTTACAAGATTATCCACTCCTGCTATCTGAAGCTCTGCTGAATCTTCTATTGTCAGTATTCTTTCATCCTTGGGAATATAATTAGATAAGGCATTAAGAAATGTTGTTTTACCACTTCCTGTACCTCCAGATATGAATATGTTATATCTGGCCTTTACAAGCATATTAAGATATTCTGCTGCTTCCTCTGTTATAGAACCTAATTGTATCATACGACCGATATCCATCGGTGTCTTATAAAACTTTCTTATCGTTATTACAGGTCCGTCTATAGCTATCGGCGGAAGTACCATATTAATTCTTGAACCATCGGGAAGCCTTGTATCTACGATAGGTGTTGACTCGTTGATAATCTTATTCGACAGGGCTGCTATGCGCTGTGCTATATCAGCAAGCTTCTCCTCACTCTCAAATGCCCTGTTCCATCTGGTTATACGTCCATTCTTCTCTATGAATATGTTATTATAACCATTCACCATTATCTCAGTTATGTCATCATCCTCAATAAGCTCCTGCAATATATCCAGCTTTTTGATAGAATTATACAGTCGTTTCCTTAACAGTTCCCTCTGGCTTAATGAAAGCCTGCTTGCTGCCACAGCCTCATATATACACTCATCAATAACCGCATAAAGACTGTCATCCGATATATCCAGACTGTCATCAAGCCTGTCATATATCTCTTTCTTTAAACTAATAAATAATTCATTCATAAATAATCCACTTATACTACTAATTAGCAACATTCTCCATAACATAAACCCAGTATACACGCTACAGATAATTTATCAGTTCGCTCACATATCCATATGCATCAGTATACATAATTCTTTGAAGAAAGTTCTCATCAATATCTTCTCTGGTCTTTAGATTAATCCTCATAATACTGTCAGCTACATATTCAAGGTCATTCTCAATAAGATATCTTTTAAGATTATTAAATCTGCACCTCTCTATGTAATCACCGCTGTCCGCTACATAAGTAACCTCACACTTTTCCATAAACTTCCACGGTCTTTGTATACCCTCTGATATATTAATAATAATATATTCATACTGTCCCTTATGTGCGACAGCATCTATGAACTGCCCTAATACCTTATCTCCCGCATAAGATATATCATCTGCACACACCACAGCCGGAATGTAATCAAACATATCCGTACCGCATATACACTGGCTGATATTATCTGTATACCTCATTCCTGCCTGCTTAAACATATACAGGGCATCCGAAAGATTTCTTGTTCCATCACAGGACATTATCTGTTCAATACCTGAGAATTCATCCAGATTGATAAAAAGCGTTTTTCCTTTCTTTGAAAATGCTGCCGACATAACAAGTGCAAGCATTACCCTTAATGATGAATTAAAGCTATACACACCTATGCACTTAAAGCCATCATATGTCTTTGTATCCTTTACACTTACGCCTTTTTTCGATATAGCTCCAAGTATCTGATACGCTGGCTGGTACTTGCATACTCCCGTATGCCCATCCCGCTTTTTATCATTTATCTTTTTAGCTTCTGACTCTTCTTCACATAAGACAATAACATTACTGTCGCTTTTTTTCTGGACTTCGTAAGTATAACATTCCTCGTTTACCATAAGCACGTCCGTGTCATTATCAACTATATACTTATTGAATTCCTCTTTTCTTGTGAATATCCTTGCCTTATAGGGAATATCCTTACTGTCATTGATAATCCCCATAAGGCGTTTTGCGTAACGTTCATCTGAGTCGTATATGACGCACACATTTCCTTTTCCCACCTTAGGCAGCACCTCTTTTCTTTCACTAACACTATAACCTTCCAAGCATCTTTAAACACACCATAATACATACACCCGACATAATCGCGTAAGAAAAATGAAACCTGTGCATATTTATTCCAACCACCTGCCTGACTTCCTTTTTCCTCACACCTTCTGCCACACCGATAACAACTCCTGCCATAAGCGATATTCCTATAAGATATAAAACATCCCTGGCTCCTATAAACATTCCTGCCACTAACAGCAGCTTCACATCACCTGCCCCTATTCCTTTTAATCTGTACACCACATAACTTACGGCAAACGCTGTCACCATACCCGATACATACACCATAACGGTATTCTTATACCCACCATATAAGCCACCGATGTATGCGCCTGCCTTTAAGCTTACAATACACATCTGTGCAACACTCATTGCGCCCGATATTACAAGTCCCCATATTATGATTTTGTTTGATATTTTATACCGTCTATAATCATCCACAACCGCTATAAGCGTAATCACAAACAACATAAAATATCTTGCAAGAACCATATGATTAATCAACATATCCATCTGTATTCTCCCGTTACCTCCAGCTCCTTAAACTCACATAAAAATAATTCCTTTAATGTATATAACTGCCAGTTCCTGACTATACTTATAAAAAAACAAGGAAATGAGGTAACAGACATGAAACTGTTCTGCAAGAAAAAAGAACCTGTTACATATGATGAAAAATATCTTGTTGAGGAAATAAATATGACGAAGGCTGCACTTAGTGCTGCATATGCCAACTTCGATAACGCTACTGACCCGGATCTGATAGACTGCTATATCTACCAGCTTAACTCTGAACAGAAACGCTATAAATACCTTCTCCAGAAGGCTAAAGAATCGGAAATATATTCTTATATTCCAGATATCTGATGTATATTATAAATATGGTGTACCTTATATATACTATATACTAACTATATTGTCAATAATTTTTTGAAATTATTTTTTAATTTTTTTGTTTTTTAGTATATTTGTTTATTTGACTTTCGTATATTCCTCGTATACACTTAATACATCATTTATTATCACTACGGAGGGAAATATATGAATAACGATATTGATAAAGATATTCTTAACAGTTCACTTGACGATGACAATATTCTGAAGAAAAAAAATACCAAAAGCAAAAATAAGAAGAATAAAAAGAACATTTCTTTAATCACAGCCATTCTTCTTGTAACAACTATTTTATCTGTCGCTGTAAACGTTTTCCTGCTGGTTACTGACCATAAGCGTACCCAGAGCACCGTTGCCAGAATTGAAGCTGTCGACATAGATGCTGCGAAGGCTGCCGAAAGAGAGGATATGCTTAATACAATCAGGAGCCAGTTTGAAAACGGTTCTTCTACACTTGCTGTCCTTAAGCAGTTATATCCTGACAACATAGTGTATGCCAACAGAAGTGGTAATTACGTTTTTGCTGACATTAATCCATCTCTTGCAAAGACTGAATACAGCACAGGGAATTTCAGTCGTGATGCCAACGGTTTTATGACTTATTCCGATGAAAATGCAACTAAAACCTATACAGGCATAGACCTTTCAAGATATAACTCAGACGTTGACTTTGCCAAGGCAAAGGCTTCCGGCATTGATTATGCCATGATACGCTGCGGCTACAGGGCATATGGCTCAGGTCTTCTTGTAAAGGATACTTCATTTGAAACTTACATAACAAGCGCACTTACGAATAATGTGGATGTCGGCGTATACTTCTACACTCAGGCTGTGACAAAGGATGAGGCGATAGAGGAGGCTAACTATGTCCTTGACCTCATAAGACCTTACAAGGTTACATATCCTGTCGCTATTGATGTTGAGGCTATTGAAAATGACTCCTTCCGTCAGGAAAAGCTCAGCGCAAGTGAGCTTACTGACATAGTTATAGCCTTCTGTGATACTATAAAGTCAGCAGGCTACACACCTCTTATATACTGCAATCTTTTGTACTTTATGGATAATGTAGAACTCAGCCGCCTTGAAGCCTATGACAAGTGGTTTGCCGGATATCAGACTGCTGCTCCTTACTACCCATATAAGTATACTATGTGGCAGTACACAAGCACCGGCACTGTGCCCGGTGTATCAGGAAATGTTGATATCAACATATGCTTTAAGAACTATAAAAATGCTAATTAAAAACAGCACTTAACACTTAATATTTATTACATAAACCGCGCTAAGACTATACTTGCAAGGATTCCTGCTGCTGTTGCGGCAAGTGCTCCTGCAAGAGTCCAGCGCGTTTTTTTAATTTTTGCAGCCATAAAGTATACTGACATAGTATAAAATACGGTTTCCGTACACCCCATAAGTATAGATGTCACAAGTCCTGCGTATGAGTCCGTACCAAACTGCCGGAATATATCAAGACTCAGACCTGTCGCCGCCGATGAGCTGAACAGCCTCACTATGACAAGTGGTATAATATCTGCCGGAATTCCTGCCTTTTCGGTAACACTGCCTATCGCATGACCTATAAAGTCAAGAAAGCCGGAAGACCTTAACACTCCGACCGCAACCATAAGTCCAACAAGCGTGGGGGCTATATCGACTACTGTTTTCATACCGTCTGCAGCACCTTTGATAAAGTTATCATAATTATCACTTTTCTTATATAATCCATAACCCACGATTATAAGTATGACTAACGGCATAATATATGCAGATATTCTTGTTATCATCCCCATTCCCCCCTGTCAGCTATACTTCCCTTTTCATCATAAATCTGCAGAATATTACAGCGACAAACGTACTGCATGTCGTTGCGATTATTGACGGAAACAGTATTGATGTGGGATTGGCACTTCCGTACTGGCTTCTGTATGCAATTATATTAACTGGAATAAGCTGTATAGAAGATATATTGATTACCAGAAATGTACACATATCACAGCTTGCAACGCTGTTGTGTCCATTAAGCTCTGACAGTTCCTGCATAGCACGTATTCCCGCCGGAGTTGCCGCCCATCCAAGACCAAGAAAGTTAGATATCATATTAGTTGTTATATAGGAAAATGCTCTTGACTGTCGTGGCACATTGGGAAAGAGCCAGCTTATTAAAGGTGCAACACCACATTTGCACTTATCTATAAGCCCTGACTTCTCCGCTATCTCCATAAGACCGCACCAGAATGCCATAACGCCAAGCATTGTTATACACAGTGAAACCGCATCCTTTGCACCGTCAAGCGCACCACTTGTCACACTGTCAATATTGCCGGTAAGTGCCGCATACACAACACCTATAAGTATCATACATCCCCACAAATAATTAAGCATAGAACCATCCATAACTGCTTTTGGATATTCTATGCTTTATTATCGTTAAATATTCTTATATTCGTCCCTGAACTTTATAATCATTTCTCTTGTAAGGCTTATGCCATCATCTTCTAAGTCAAGCTCATCTGCCTTTACCCATGTGCCAAGAGAAAGCTCATCCTCCTGAAGAGTTATCTTATCATCACCATCAAGCTCACAGAAAAAGCCTGAAAGCAGCGACCCCGAAAGTCCCCATGGCTGGCTCTTATAGTATCTTATATTCTTGACATTAAGCCCGACTTCTTCCATGACTTCTCTTTCAACAGTCTGTTCAAGTGTTTCGCCTGCCTCATTAAATCCGGCTATCAGGGCATAATTCCTGTACATTCTTCCGGCATACTTTGTAAGAAGTATTCTGTCGTTATCTGTGACTGCTACTATTACCGCCGGGCATATCTTAGGAAATATCATATTGCCGCAGGAGGTACATCTTACCATACGTTCCTTACTGTCATGAACTGTATGACCTCCGCATCTTCCACAGAAATGGTTATCCCTGTACCAGCCATATATATGATATGCTGTTATTGCTGCAAATGCGGTTGCCTTCGGCTTTGCTTTTCTGAAAGAATTAACTCCCACAAAGTCAAACCCTTCCACAACTGCAGCATATTCTTTGTGTATGCTGGCATCTGCCATTTCACCAATGTACTGACCCTTTAACAGTTCACCCTTCTTCTCAGCAAGAAAATATCTTGTATCATCAACTGAGAGAAGATATATAAATGTATAATTATCCACACTATCCTTATTTTCCTGTAAAGTTATCCCCTTTACAAACTCTTTATACTGTGGATACACAAGTGTTTCTTCATCTTCATACTTTGCAAGCAGTGAAGAGCCCTGAAAGAAAAAGACTATGTCTTCATCCACAGGGCTGTATGCTGTATATTGATTATTTAATCTGCTAGGATATATATCTTGTATCATCTTAGAAATATACCATCTCTTCTACTGGTGGTTCAGCCGGTTCTGCCTTTTCCACATAAAGAACAGGACCTTTCTTCTTGTATGCCATCTGGAACTCAACCTTAACTGTTGCTGTAACTGTTATCCACTGTCTGTTTTCTAAAGATGAGATATTATTATAAAAACTTATATATCCGATAAACTGTGTATCCTCTGCACAGCATGTCATAACCTTACGTCCCGGAACAAAGTTCTTATCCTTAAAGTACTTATTCTTAAGTACCTGTCCCTTAAATCTTACTTTCTTTCCAACATATACATCCGGTCTTTCAGATACATCCATATACCATATGCCATAGTCAGCATCATCTATCTCGATAACATCTGCATTGACATCATAAGGAAGCTGTTCTGCTATCGACATCATTTCTCCCTTTTCATCCTCAAATACTATCTGAAGTGTGCCATTAAGCGCTCTCATGCTTCTTCTATAGCTTCCAAGGTCCATACCCGACTTACATCTGTTAAATATAACCATATCTGCATACTTAACTGTTTCAGCAATAATCGACTTCATATTATTCCACTGAAGGTTAAATGCTGTTGCATCTATAAGTGTAATAGACTGGTATATCTCCCATCCTCTTGGCTTTGCAGTTGCCATAATAAGGGCTGGGTCCCACATACCATTGTACTCAACTATAACTATCCAAGGGTCATATTCCTTGTCAAGTTCGTTGAGCTTCTGTTCTGTAAGTTCTTCTTTTTCAAGAACAACCATATCTACTCCGTTGTCCTTTAAAAGCTTTTCGCTGTACTCCTCTTCGCCCTCTTCACATACGATAAGAAGCTTGTTTTTAGCCTCTGCAAACTGTCCCATAGCTATCGTATCCTGAATAAAACGTGTCTTGCCACTGTCGAGCTGTCCATTTATTAAAAATATAGGAATCTGATACTCTTCTTCCTGTGCCATATTATGCCTCCATTCCATGCCTGCTGCAGCATTATTTATTATTGTTCATTTTATTTAATTCTCATTAATCCTAAAAATGCAGTCCATGCTGTATGTGCAAAACATGGACTGCACCTTTATGTCTGATTTATTCAATTTTATGATGTGAGTGTCCCAAGTAAAAAAGTCTTTTTCTGCAAGCAGAAACGACTTTTTATACTTTTGACACTTACATCATTTTATGCATTAAATAATTCCTTAAGAGCATCCTCTTTAAGCTTAGCACCTATAACACATATTCTTCCTGTGATTTCTGGTTCTCCATCACGGATTTCATATTCTTCTGGTACAAGGTCAAAGAACATCCACTTTCCATCTGGTGTAGGAAGCATACCCTTTGCTCTTAATATTTCGCCGTAATCATCAGTTTCTGAAAGCTTTCTTAATATCTCTGAAAGTTCTTCCTTGTCATACTTGTTAGGAGTTTCAACACCCCAGCTTGTAAATACTTCATCTGCATGATGATGTCCATGGTGATGGTCATGTCCGCAGCCACATTCCCCATCATGGTCGTGGTGATGTTCGTGCTCATGCTCGTGGTCGTGTCCACAGCCACATTCTTCATCATGGTCGTGATGATGTTCGTGCTCGTGGTCATGTCCGCAGCCACACTCCTCATCATGGTCATGGTGATGTTCGTGCTCATGGTCATGCTCGTGGTCGTGTCCACAGCCGCACTCTTCATCATGGTCATGATGATGATGGTGTTCATGTTCATGCTCCTCTGCTACCTTTGCTGCTGCCTCTGCAAGCATTTCAAGCTCAAGATTAGTAACATTTTCCATAGCATCAAGAATCTGCTTACCATTAATATCATCCCAAGGAGTTGTTATGATATGTGCATCCTTGTTAAGTGACCTGATAAGTTCAATATCTGTCTTTAACTTAGCTTCTGAAACATTCTGTGTTCTGCTGAGTATAATAGTTCCTGCATGTTCAATCTGGTTATTAAAGAACTCACCAAAGTTCTTCATATATACCTTAACCTTTGAAGCATCCGCAACTGTAGATGCACTGTTTAATCTTATCTCATTTTCTATATGAAGGTCCTTAACAGCCTTGATTACATCTGAAAGCTTGCCAACACCTGATGGCTCAATAATAATTCTGTCTGGATGATACTTCTCAACTACCTCTTTAAGTGATGTACCAAAGTCACCAACTAAAGAGCAGCATATACAGCCTGAGTTCATCTCTCTTATCTCAACGCCTGACTCCTTTAAAAATCCGCCATCTATACCGATTTCGCCGAACTCATTCTCTATAAGAACTACCTGCTCGCCCGGAAATGCTTCCTTTAAAAGCTTAGCTATAAGAGTTGTCTTACCAGCTCCTAAGAATCCTGAAATAATATCTACTTTTGTCATCTCATTATCCTCCATTACATTCTTTCTGTATACAATACATTTTCTGTACAACGTATATCCTGTCTAACTTTTATTATACGCTTGTTGTCAATACCCCTTGCTGGCTGCTACACAAAATTAATAATTTTTACTTATTTTTAATATACTATAATTTACGCTTTATCTACAATATACTCACGACAACATAGCCTATTACCTATGCATCTCCTCTTGACACTCTTATCTCGTCAGCAAGCTCGCTTATCTTTCGTAATCTGTGATTAACTCCCGACTTACCCACCGGCGGGTCAAGAAGTGCGCCTATATCCTTAAGGTTCATATCCTGATGTTCAAGACGTATCTTTGCAACCTGATACAACCCCTCCTTAAGGCTTGAAAGTCCTACGGTATCCCTTATATACTCTATATCTCTCGTCTGCTTGACTGCCGCTGATATTGTCTTATTAAGATTAGCTGTTTCACAGTTTACCTTTCTGTTCACATCATTTCTCATTTCTTTCAAAATCATAACATTATACAAATCCATCTGCGAAACGTAAGCACCCATAAGATTAAGGGCATCCGTTATATTGCTGCCCTCCTTCATATATACTATATAACTGTTCTTTCTCTGGGTAATCTTGGCATCAAGCTTGAAAAAACACAGCATATCCTTAAGACACTCTGCATCCTCCTCATAGTCACACACTATCTCATAGTGATAGAACTTATTCGGGTCGCTTATCGAACCTGCCGCTATGAATGCTCCTCTTATAAATGACTTCTTACAACAGTCCTTCTGCACTATTCTCGGGTCTACAAATACAGGCTCTATATGTTCAAATGTATCATCTGTCCACTTAAGTGTCTGTAATATCTTTGCAACCTGCTTCTGGTCGCATATCCTTATGCTTGTATCCCTGCTGCTCTCCGATATATATAATATATCCGATGACTCTATATCAAATATAGTTTCTAACAAAACAATAAACTTATACCTTGCAACTTCATTTTCGGTAAGCATTTCCACCTGCATCTCACCGCCTGAAGAACGCCTTATGCGTCCTGACATTCCCATAAGTGCCGCGAATTCAGCTATCTGGCAGTGCCTCGCCGAATCAAGCCTTGCACTTAACTCCTCCTTAACATCTGAAGAAAACGACATTAATTATCTCCATTTCTATATAAATGTATACTTATCCCTTACGCTTGGAATCCTTTTCTATGTCCCTGTGTTCCACCTTACAGCCATAAGGTGTCTTGGAAAGCCTCTTTGCAATAGCATTGGCAAGTGTAACTGAACGGTGCTTTCCGCCTGTACAGCCTACCGCTATGACAAGACTTGACTTTCCCTCCTTGACATAGTTAGGAAGAAGAAACTGTATCAGTCCGTCAACACGCTCAAGAAATTCTTCCGCCTCCGGCGCTTTCATAACATAATCCTGTATCTTCTTATCGTTACCTGTAAGCGGTCTTAACTCCTCAACATAATATGGATTAGGCAGAAATCTTACATCAAATACAATGTCTGCATCCGAAGGTATTCCATACTTAAAGCCAAATGATAACACTGTAACCATAAGATTATTGAATTCTTTTCTGCCAAGGACTATCTTTTCAAGCTCCTCCTTGAACTCTCTTGTAAGAAGCTGGCTTGTATCTATAATTACATCTGCTCTTTGTTTAAGGAACTTAAGCTGCTCTCTTTCAAGCATTATCGCTTTATCAACACGTCCATCCTTTGCAAGCGGATGTGCTCTTCTTGTTTCCTTGTATCTTTTTATAAGTACTTCATCGCTGGACTCAAGAAACACAATCGTATATTCATACTTCTTTTCCTTCATATAATCAAGTACTGAATCAAGCTCCGCAAGTGAATGTCCGCTTCTTATATCTATTCCAAGTGCTATGTTGTTGTATCCTTTGTCCTGATTATGTCCGTCCGCAAGTTCTGCAAACTTGGGCATAAGTGATATTGGCATATTATCCACGCAATAATATCCCTCATCCTCTAACACATTTAACGCTGTTGACTTTCCTGCTCCCGACATTCCTGTTACTATAATTATCTTCATATGCTGCCTCTAAGTATTATTCCCTTTAGAATTCTCCTATTTTTATGACCTCAAGTTCAAGCTCTACGCCGAACTTATCTTTTACTTCTTCCTTTATCTTATCTGTAAGCTCACATACGTCCTTTGCTGTTGCGCTTCCTTTATTGACAACGAAACCTGCATGTTTTTCTGATACCTGCGCATCACCCACTGACAGCCCCTTAAGTCCTGTATCTTCTATAAGCTTTGCCGCAAAGTATCCTTCCGGTCTTTTAAATGTGCTTCCTGCGCTTGGATATTCAAGTGGCTGCTTTGTTCTTCTCTTAACTGAAAGCTCCCTGATATTCTCCTTTATCGTGGCAGTGTCACCCTTTTGTAACTTAAGTGTGGCACTTAATACTATATAACCATTTTTCATTATACAGCTTGTTCTGTATCCAAGTTCAAGCTCATCTTTATTCAGTGTTTTAACATTACCATCCAAGTCAAGAACATCGGCACTGACAATGATATCCTTTATCTCACCACCATATGCGCCGGCATTCATTCTTACCGCACCGCCTATAGTTCCCGGTATTCCTGTCGCGAACTCAAAGCCCGCAAGTCCCTTGTCTGCAAGCTGGTTTCCAAGCCTTGAAAGCTTCATTCCTGACATAACCTTTACAGTCACATCATCAATATATTCCACATCGTCAAATGTATCTGAAAGCTGTATGATAACTCCCCTGAAGCCGCCATCTCCGACAAGCAGATTGCTTCCATTTCCTATGACATAATATTCTATGTCCGATTTTTTCAATAAATGTAATACTGATTGTAATTCAGAGATAGAAGAAGGCATTACGAAATAATCCGCAGTGCCTCCTATCCTGAATGTAGTATGAATACTCATAGGCTCATCAACCTTTACCTGTGACTCACCTGTTATATCTCTAAGACCTTTTAACAAATCATTCTGACCCATGTATTATCATACTCCCTGTCTATATATCTTATTTTACTATATGTCTGTATCCGCCAATACTATTTAATCGTTCATAACAAGTCTGGCTGCGCCATACATTCCTGCATCATTGCCAAGAGTTGCCTGTATAATCTGTGTATTTCTTGATGCATGGAAAACATATTCTTTATAATACTTACTTATCCTGCTTAAAAGAAATTCACCCGCTGCCGATACACCTCCGCCGATACTTATAACTTCAGGGTCTACCATACCTGCCGCACACGCAATTCCTTTTCCAAGATAACGGCATACATAATCAACAACATTAAGTGCTATTAAATCTCCTGCCTTCGCCTCATCAAAAACGACCTTTGCTGATATGTATGGTATATCTCTTAATGATGATGGCTCCTCGGACTCATTAAGCATCCTTGTGGCTGTGCGCACTATACCCGTTGCAGAGGCAACCTGTTCAAGACAGCCCTTCTTTCCACAGTTACAGTACTCCTGCTCATCCTCAACTACTGGAAGATGTCCTAATTCAGCAGCCGCACCATTATATCCGCACAGTGGCTTTCCATCAACTATAACTCCTGCACCTACACCTGTTCCTATTGTGACAAAAAGACTGCTTGAATACTCTTTAGCACTTCCCATCCAATACTCACCAAGTGCCGCCATATTAGCATCATTGCCGACCTTTACCTTATATCCTGTCATCTCATTAAATGTCTGTGCCACATTGAACACACCCCATCCAAGATTAACACATTTATTAACTGTTCCATCATCCTTAACAGCTCCCGGAACACCTATTCCAACACCGGCTACATCATCGCTTTTCATTCCTGCTGCACTTAACATATCCGGTATGTGGTTCTTAATATCTGATAATATAAGACTTCCACCCTCATCTTTTCTTGTCGCGATTTCATCCTTATAAAGAAGTTCACCATCTGTTGTAACCACACCACATTTGCAGGTTGTTCCACCTATATCTATGCCAAGCACTATGCTTTTATCATTATTCTTAATCATATTGTCTACATCACCTTTGTTATTTATAAATCTTCCTCGTCATCACCTTTCATAAGGTTTTCCTGAACTCTTCTGTATAATTCCTTGGCTGCATTATAACCCATCTTCTTCTGTCTGTGGTTTACGGCTGCCGCCTCTACGATGACTGCAAGATTACGTCCCGGTCTTATTGGAAGTGAGTGACATACGACCTTATTGCCAAGGTACTCTGTATACTCCTCCTCAAGACCTAATCTGTCATATTCCTTGTCCTTATTCCAGTCCTCAAGCTTGATAACCATATCAATCTCCTGAGTTTCCTTAACACTTTCAACACCGAAAAGTGTCTTTACATCGATAATTCCTATACCTCTTAACTCTATGAAATACTTGGTAACTCCCGGTGCTGAACCGACAAGAGTTTCATTACTTACTTTTCTTATCTCAACGGCATCATCTGTTACAAGACGATGGCCTCTCTTTATAAGCTCAAGTGCGGCTTCACTTTTACCGATACCACTCTCACCTGTTATAAGAACACCTTCACCATACACATCAACAAGTACTCCGTGGATAACTATACAAGGTGCAAGCTGTACCTTAAGCCATCTTATTACTTCCGCTGAAAATGAAGATGTAGACTCCTCTGACTTAAGAATAGGTATCTGATACTTCTTTGCAAGCTCTATAATCTCTGCCTCCGGCTCGAGATTTCTACAGAATATAAGACATGGTATGTTGCTTGATAAAAGCTGCATATATCGCTCATAGCGCTCTGTTTCTGAAAGGCTCTTAAGATACGAATACTCAACATTACCTATTATCTGTATACGGTCATTATCAAACTGGTCATAGAAACCTGTAAGCTGAAGTGCCGGTCTGTTAAACTCAGGTACATGAATCCATATTCCCTTGACATCTATATCTGGTGTAAGATTAACAAGATTCATTTTCTCAATTACTTTGGATAAATTAACTCTTTCTTTACCATTCATACACAACTCCTATCCTGCACATTAAAATATTTATTAAATAAATGCAATTATCTCTGTCTGTTATTTATTAGTGTAACACAGTAGTTATAATATTTAAAGATTTTATTGTTCTTAATTAATGACATTTCCCGCCATAAAATGATATAAGTATGAATTGCAAAGCAATGTAGCAGCTCTTATATCAGCGCATGGCGAAATCTATTTTTGAAACTTATATCATAAAATAACAATTATCCAGATTAAATAAAATGTTTTATATATGACATTTTATCTAATCTGGATAATTTAAAATTAATGGAAATACTTATATATATTCTGCGCCACATTTTCAGTTATACCATCAACCTCCATAAGTTCGCTTGCATTGGCTGACCTTATCTTGTCAATATCAAGAAAATGCTTCATAAGTGCCTTTCTTCTAACAGGTCCGATTCCTTCAATATCATCAAGGACTGAATTAACCTGCAGCTTGCTTCTAAGCGACCTGTGATACTCTATCGCAAACCTGTGCGCCTCATCCTGCACACGCGTTATAAGCTTAAAGCCTTCGCTGTGGCGGTCTATCGGTATCTCTATATTATTGTAGTAAAGACCTCTTGTATTATGATTATCATCCTTGACCATGCCGCATACAGGTATGTGGATATCAAGCTCCGACAATACTTCAAGTGCTATATTGACCTGTCCACGTCCACCATCCATCATAATAAGGTCAGGATACACAGCAAAGCCTCTTGCCTCTTCTTCTCCGGCACGTTCTCTCATTCCTCTCTGGAAACGTCTTGTAAGAACTTCTCTCATGCTCTTATAATCATCCGGCCCTTTTACTGTCTTTATCTTAAACTTACGATAATCATTCTTCTTAGGTCTTCCATCCTCGAAAACAACCATTGAACCTACCGATTCCACACCGCTTGTATTCGATATATCATATGCCTCTGCCCTTTTTAACACAGGAAGTCCAAGCCAGTCAGCTATCTCCTTCATAGCACCTGTAGTACGTTTCTCCTCAAGCTTAATCTTTTCTGTATCCTTTGTGAGCACCATAAGCGCATTTTTATGTGCCAGCTCTACCATACGTTCTTTATCACCCTTTTTAGGAGTTATGATAGACACTTTTCTTTTCTTTCTATCTCCAAGCCACTCTGCAATAACATCCGCATCCTCTATCTCCTCCTGTGTCATAATCACATTAGGAATATAAGGTGTTCCGCCATAATACTGCTTCATAAACTGCGATAATATAGCACTTCTGCTGTCATTCGCAGCCACTTTCATATGAAAATGTTCTCTTCCAAGAAGCTTGCCCTGTCTTATAAAGAACACCTGGACAACCGCATCCTCTGCATCCATGGCACATGCTATAACATCCCTGTCAGTAGCATCATCTGCTGTTATCTTCTGTTTCTGGGCTATCTGCTTGACACTGTTTAAAAGGTCCCTGTATCTTGCAGCCTCCTCATACTCCATTTTCTCTGAACAGTCCATCATCTTTCCTGTAAGCTCTTTCATTATCTCTGAATAATTACCATTGAGAAAGCTTATGACTGACTCTATATTTTCTCTGTATTCTGCCTCACTTACATACCCCTGACATGGTGCATTGCACTGACCTATATGGTAGTTAAGGCATGGTCTGTCTTTTCCTATGTCTTTAGGCAGCCTTCTGTTACAGGTTCTTACCTTGTAAAGCTTGCACAAAAGCTCTATAGTTTCTTTTACAGCCCCCGCCGATGTGTAAGGTCCGAAAAACTTTCCTGTTCCATGCTTCATAGTCCTTGAAAACAGTACTCTCGGATATTCTTCATTTACTGTGACCTTTATAAAAGGATAACTCTTATCATCCTTTAACATTGTATTATACTTCGGTCTGTGTTCCTTTATAAGGTTACACTCAAGCACAAGCGCCTCAAGTTCAGAGTCTGTCACTATATACTCAAAGTATGCTATATGTGACACCATCTGCACAACCTTTGCAGAGTGGTTTTTATTGCTCTGAAAATACTGTCTTACACGGTTCTTAAGCACCTTTGCCTTTCCCACATATATAATAGTGTCTTGCTTGTCATGCATAATATATACTCCCGGCTTATCGGGAAGTTTTTTCAACTCATCTTCAAGATTGAACATATATATCCTCATTTCTAAATAAGCTGCTTCTTTTATAAGCACACTTTAATGATTCAAGGGTCAAAAGTGTTATCGTTCAGGCACGAACGACACCTTGACCCCTGCATCATTGTAATGTATATATTATAACATTTTACTGGTATTCTCTCAATTTCATTTTATGTTTTTGCCACTCACAACTTTTACCATCTGCTGCATGCTACATTTATTCCGGTGTTATCTGCTGCAACTTTATACTGCCGCTTCCTATCTGCGACTTATCCAGTACTGCTGACACGCATACTCTATCTCCACTAAATCTTTTCTTTGCTGCCTCTTTATTAATAGCCCCTATCTTATCTCTTTCTTCCTGCGACAGTTCTATACCTGCAACATCAGGTCTGCTGGTTGTTACCAGCATACACCTTTCATCACCGCCTTTATAGTCAAGTACTATGTTAGCTGAGGCATTATCAGCAGTCTTATTCAAAGTTATTATGTCCTCGATATTACCATCTATATTAATTATATACAGGTAATTATCATAATCTGCAAGCCTTTCTTCCTGACTTTTTTCTGCTAATTTTCCTATGTTAACTCCCTTGTATATATACAGATACTTTCCATCATATCCATAAAAGCTTATATAATTCTCATCACCACTTTCTTTGAACTCCACAAACTCATTGTTTTTTATTTCTTTATTTTCCTGCGTTAAATCTTCTGTAGTTCCTTCAATATCCAATATAAATATATCTTTTATTTCTCCGCTATCAAGATTTAATTTTCTTATAATATAGTTATTCTCATCTGCACATGGAAAATACATATTATTATTTTCATCAAAGCTTACTTCCGTGTTCCAATTAATAATTGAGTCTGCTATATCTGGATACTGTTCATTCATATTATAAAGTTTCTGCACATTTTCAGAGTTTATATCCAGCACCTCAAGATAATAAATGTTTTCCCCTGCAGATATGCCACTGCGCCAGTTAATATAAACTTTATCTCCTATTGCATACAGCACAATAAGTTCAAGATAGTTGTATGTACTTTCATAAGTCTTTATAATATGCGCCTGACTATCATCAGATAATGATACAGAACACAGCATAAGTGTGTTATCACCAGATAACATATAATACAGCTTTCCGTTACTGATACATGCATTATTAGTATTACCATTGACCAGACAGCCATCTATAGATAATGTTTTTTCTTCTTTCTTATCTTTCATAGTCTTATCATAAGAAACAAGTATGTCCTTCTCCGTTGTCCTTTCTATCATATATATTCTCTGGTTGTGATACCATATCTTACCTCTAAGACACATATTATCCGTTATATATGCTTCACAGCTTTCTGTATTATGGTCACAATCAGTCTTGGAACACAGCGGAAGAGTTGTCTGCTTAATCATATCATAATAATATATATACTTATTGTTATTGTCGCTGACTCCTGCCGCCCCTGCTATATAATAGTATCCTGTTTCTGCGGCTGCCGCAGAGTCTGACATATAGTATTGTGGCGCATTGTCATCATATACATATGATGCATATTTATAATCTACATCTGTCTGTCCACCATCAGAAGTCTTATTGCCACACGCAGTCATACCTGTTAAGCCCGCGATTATCAATGTAGCAAAACATATACCTGCCAGTGTTTTTCTTATTAATTTTTTCATAAAAATCACCTTACCTTTCCACATCTGAGTCTGTGTCCTGAACGCCTTAACGCACAAACACGAATAACATTTTAACTTAAAACCTGACATCAGTATCTTATGTATATATTACAAATGACTTGATGGAAAAGTGACAGGTGTAACTAAGAACTTTTTATCTTTATTTAAATATTTTCTCAATCTGTAATTTTATACATGCAATATAACAACAATATATTTACATATATTAAATTAGGAAATATATAAAGGAAAAAAGGTGATATTAATGACAAATACAAATATTACAGTAAGAATGGAATGATATATTTGAACAGATGAAAAAAGAAATGTAAAAAAATAACTTTACATATTCATATTAGATTATAGCGGGCAAAAAGCTGCAATGGCATAATTAACACCATCGCAGCTTTCTACATTTATAATTTTACTACACTATATTATTAATGGCTACGCCTGTCGTCCAAGGTCAAACGCCTTATGATTAAGCTCCCTGAACTTCTCTGGTACGATAGCATCTATCGCAGCACTCCATTCCTCGTAAGGTATATCATCAAAATACTCTGACAACCTTCCCATAAGCACGATATTGACCGCCTTAGATGAGCCAGCCTCTTCTGCTATTGATAAGAAATCTTTGGCATCAACCTTTGCGCCTGCCTCCTCTAACTTCTTAACAATATCTGCCGGATATTCTGCTGCACCTGTTATAACAGGCATAGGGTCGACTTCCTGTGTATTAGTTATAATCTGTCCTCCAACCTTAAGATATTCTATCCATCTTTCAGCCTCAAGCTTCTCGAAAGAAAGAATATAATCAGCCTCACCCTTATCAATAACCGGTGAATATACCTTCTTTCCAAATCTTACATAAGTAACAACGCTTCCACCTCTCTGGCTCATTCCGTGTACTTCTGATACCTTAACATCATAACCCTGATGCATAAGGACATAGCCTAACATCTTGCTGGCAAGTAAAGTTCCCTGTCCGCCTACGCCAACAATCATAATATTCTTAACTGAATTACTCATATTAATCCTCATCTCTGCGCACGTTTTTTGCGCATAACGAGTTTGTGTCAAGTGCGCGCAGACACAAATCTCGCGTGTGAAAAATTAATTTTTCACACTAATCTCCATTCCTGATATTATCTGATTAACTATCTCAAACTGTATCTCTTTTATTAACTATTCATAATTGCCAAAATATATCTATTCTTTATATTATTAATATCCGTAATTGCAAAATACCTTAAATAATAAGATGTAAGGGCAGCTGTCAAAAATTCTTTCGTGACTGTACAATAAAACTCTCAAACCTATGACCCTGACATCTTAATATCATACATTATAATTCCATCAGACATAAACAATCTAAATAGCCCCAAACTTACACATCTGTGAGCACACATTACATCCGATACAAAGTGTTGGGTCGATATGTGCCTTCTTATCCTTAACTGCGATAGCTGGACAGCCAATACTCATACACTGCTTACATCCAACACATTTACTTTCATCAACACTTATAGGTGGCTTGTGGACGGTTCCTTTAATCATAACACAAGGTCTGCGGCTTATGATGATAGATGGCTCTTTAGCTGCAAGCTCCTCTGTTACTGCCACTTCAACTGCCTTAAGGTCATATGGGTCAACAACCCTTACCCTGTTAAAGCCAAGTGCCTTGCACAGTGCCTCTAAGTCAACCTTACCTGCTGGCTCACCACGAAGGTTCTTACCAGTAGTAGGGTTCTGCTGATGACCTGTCATACCTGTTATTGAATTATCAAGAATAATAACAGTTGAATTGCTCATATTATAAGAAATGTCTGTAATACCAGTCATACCTGAATGTATAAATGTTGAATCACCGATAACACCTACGCTGTTGTTCTCCCCTGCTTCACCCATAGCCTTGTTAAAGCCGTGAAGTCCTGAACATGAAGCACCCATACATACATTTAAGTCCATAGCATTAAGTGGTGCAACTGCGCCAAGAGTATAACATCCGATATCTCCATATACCATACATTTTTTCTTCTTTAATATGTAGAATATACCTCTGTGTGGACATCCTGCGCACATAACTGGTGGACGTGCTGGCACATTTTCATCTATACTCATATGCTTAGGAACTTCCATACCAAGACATTCCCTTACAAGATTTTGTGAAAATTCCCCACATATAGGAAATGTATCTTTACCAGACACCTTGATACCAAGCTGCTTGCAGTGATTTTCTATAATCGGGTCAAGCTCTTCAAGCACAACAACCTTGTCAACCTTTGCTGCAAAGTCTTTAATAAGCTTTTCAGGAAGTGGATTGATAAGACCAAGCTTTAATATACATGCATCCTCTCCTAATACTTCCCTTGCATACTGATAAGAAGTAGAGTCTGTAATAATACCAACACTTGTATCATTTCCCATCTCCACTCTGTTAAACTCACAGTTTTCTGCATATTCTATTAAGTCCTTAGTTCTCTGCTCTACTCTTACGTGCGCATTGCGTGAGTTAAGTGTCATCATAACCTTAGCTGGGTCTTTTACGTATGGCACCTGTGCTGGTTCTACTCTTTCTTCTGTATCCACGATACTCTGTGAATGTGCTACTCTTGTTACCATTTTAAGGAGAACAGGAGTATTGAACTTTTCGGACATTTCAAATGCTTTCTTGGCAAATACTCTTGACTCCTCCGAATCAGATGGCTCAAGCATTGGAAGCTTGGCTGCTATTGCATAATGTCTTGAATCCTGCTCATTCTGTGAAGAGTGCATACCCGGGTCATCTGCCACACATACCACAAGACCTGCATTAAGTCCCTGATAAGATATAGTAAATAATGGGTCTGCCGCAACATTAAGTCCAACGTGCTTCATAGCACACGCTGCCCTTACTCCGCCAAGTGTAGCTCCATGCGCTACCTCAAGTGCTACCTTTTCGTTGGGTGCCCACTCACAATATACCTCCTTGTAAGCTGCTGCCTCCTCTGTAATCTCTGTACTTGGAGTACCCGGATAGCTGGATATCACCTTACATCCAGCCTCATATAATCCTCTGGCAACTGCTTTGTTGCCTAACATCAATTCTTTCATATATTACTCCGTTCTTTCTTGTTACATTAATATTCATTTATGCATTCTTTCTGCTATACACATTCCTGCGTATTTTCAATATTGCCTCATTTGCCAGTTTCTTTCTACATTCCACTTTTCCAACATATTATCAGCATGGCGAAATCTATTAATATACAGCAATCAGCCCTGATTCTCCTGTGCCACAAGTCTGTCAGCCCCATATATCTTACGAAGCTTTGGCTTTTCTATCTTACCTGTCGCATTACGTGGAATTTCTGCAAATATAATTTCCTTAGGTCTTTTATATCTTGGAAGCTCAAGACAGAATTTATCTATTTCCTCCTCTGTACATGTAACTCCGTCCTTTATCTCTATGATAGCTGCTGTCTTCTCGCCAAGTCTTCTGTCTGGAAGTCCGATAACTGCCGCATCCTTAATCTTATGAAATCTTCTTAGGAAATCCTCTATCTGGACTGGATATATATTTTCACCACCTGACACAATAACATCCTTCTTACGGTCAACAAGGAAATAGAAGCCATCCTCATCCTGCATAGCCATATCTCCTGTATACAGCCAGCCGTCTTTAAGAACCTCCTTTGTAGCCTCCTCATTTCTATAGTAGCAGGTCATAACTCCCGGTCCCTTAACACATAACTCGCCTACATCGCCCTGACAGACTTCATTATCATGCTCATCAACTATCTTACACTGCCATCCGTATCCCGGAATACCAATAGCACCTACCTTTGCTATATTCTCTACTCCAAGATGCACACAACCCGGACCTGTAGACTCTGATAAGCCATAATTAGTGTCATACTGATGATTAGGGAAATATTCCTTCCATCTTTTAATAAGTGATGGTGGCACTGGCTGCGCACCTATATGCATAAGCCTCCACTGTGAAAGATTATAGTCTGACAGCTTTATTCTTCCTGAATCAAGTGCATCAAGGATATCCTGCGCCCAAGGCACTAACAGCCATACTATAGTGCAGTGCTCACTTGATACTGCTGACAATATCTGCTCCGGCTTTGTTCCCTTAAGAAGCACCGCCCTGCTTCCTGCCACAAGACTTCCCATCCAGTGGAACTTAGCACCTGTATGATAAAGAGGTGGTATGCATAAAAATGTATCATCTCTTCCTGTCGAATGATGCTTCTGCTCCATAATAGCAGCCTGTGTAAGGCTCTGATGTTTATGTAATATAGCTTTAGGAAAACCTGTAGTTCCTGAAGAAAAGTATATTGCGCCATAATCATCTTCTGTTATTTTAACATCCGGTTCTTTACTTGAGCAGTCCGCCACAAGTTCACGATAACTTTCTGCAAAGCTTGGACAGTTATCACCAACATATATAAGAAGTCTTCCTCTTGATAATCTCTCCGCATTTACTTCTATTCTTCCAATAAATGCAAAACCGAAAACTATAACATCAACCTGTGCAAGCTCCGCACAATAATATATTTCATCTGAATCGTAACGGAAGTTAAAAGGAACTGCTATAGCACCTGTCTTTAACACACCAAAATATATAGGAAGCCACTCCAGACAGTTATACATAAGAATAGCTACCTTATCTCCTTTCTTAACACCTCTGCTAAGAAGCATATTAGCAAATCTGTTTGCCTTTTCATTAAAAACACTCCATGTAATCTCACGCCTGTATGGCATATTGTTAATCGGCTGGATAAGGTCGAATTCTTTCCATGTAGTTCTTCTTGTATCCTTCTCATCCGGATTAAGCTCAACTAAAGCAACCTCATCGGGATATAACTCAGCATTTCTTACTAAATAATCTGTTACTGGCATAATACTTTCCTTCCTGCTATATAATTGATACCATGGTAAAAGGTCTAAACCCACATGAGCTTGCTCATAGGTGGACGAAAGACCTTTGGATCCGCCCCGATATGAGCATAAAAGTGGGATGATAATCCCGTATCTTTATAAAACTTCATTAAATAATAGAATACCACATTTTGCACAATAAAAAAAGAGCTGCAGGGCAACTCTTTAGTTAAATATACCATTATGCATTAATCACCAACATGCTCATTTATAACCTCACACAGATTACCACACGCTTCATAATATTTTCCTTTATACATTAAAACATCTCCAAAATACACAGGAATTTCTTCACTTGTTCCGTCATTATAATTAAATGTAATCTTATATAAAGTACGTTCTGTGTCTGGCTTAGCTTTTTCCGGCATATTATCTTTTGATAGTCTTTCAATACAATCATCTAATGTTTTTCCATCTATAGTCACTTTTTTTGATGTAATATTACTTTTTATAATAATATTTTTCAAATCTTCAAGAGCAAATTTAATTTTTTTAGAATCATATTCACTATATACAGCAGCGAGTTCATTTATAATATCTGTAATCATGTCTGTATCTTCTACTGTATAACTTTTCCCATTATACTCTATATTGCTTTGCGATATCACTATACTTTTATGTTTTCCATCACTATCTTTATACGAAAGATAATACTCCCAACCAGTACGCGATGCATCTCCTTTTAATATAGAAACAACAGAATATGTTCTCACATGTATTCCATTAATCATACCAGCTATTTTATCACAATCATCTATTTTCTGTTTTACTCCATCTTTCCCCCTTGTAACAGAAAGTTCAGATATATTCTGATTTATACTGATTCGTTTTAGAATCCTTATATTTATTGCTATTATAACTATTACTATAACTAAAAGGCATATTAGTATAATTGCATATTTTTTCTTTTTCATATATATATCCCCCTATTTATAATTAATATTTATTCAAAATAATATAAATATACATCTTCCAGATTAATATTA
>OGEO01000188.1_pt1 | contig 73080 bp, 79 predicted proteins | sample 1570661 | NCBI WGS metagenome assembly OGEO01 (sample SAMEA2582142, study PRJEB24529) | metagenome | biome: Human gut stool | place: China | collected 2011
AACCTAAAATACCCTCTTTTGTCTAATGATTCCATACCTACCAAGTATGGAATCATAGAAAGGCCTTTTTTTGAAAATTAGTCATCAGGGCCGTGCCATTTCCCGCTTGTTTGTTTGCGACATCACCCTTGTCTTTGCGTTATGTCCCATCGTTGTCCGGTGCCAGTTTAGTCATGTTTGCGTCTATGGCTGTCTCGATGCCGCCTGGTCTCGAAGGGGGACTTCGTCAATTCATGTTATGATAGCTTTAATGGTATATAGCTATGAAGGAATCATAGATGATGACCTTAAAATATTATTTACGGCACTGCTTATGGGGATGGTGTGGTTATGGCTATCTGATCTATTTTATAGTGCGCGATATGAATGACGGACTCATTTTTCCTGCCTATGTTCCTTATATGCCATTTGTGGTTACATATCTTGTTTTAAGCGCCGTCCTGTACCCATTCTCATATTATACTTCGGAGAAACTAGCCCTTAAGATAATGACCAAACCCTTTTGGGATCGTCACATTGGCGTGAATAGCGGTGTGTATGGCATGTTCATTATTTTGTGGTTATTTTGCCTGCCGCTTTCTGTACCGTTATTTCTCGTATATTTATGCATACGCGCAAAGACTAGATTAAGTGCCTAAAAAATATGAAAATTATCGCAATATAACCACGCTACGAATGAGAAAGGCATGGAGCTGCAGGTAACTACGGGTTTGTTAATTTCTGGAAGGCTGCCGCGTATTTGGCGATATCGCTCATTTTGACTGGATCACTGGCTGTTTTGTGCGCCTCTTTTGGGAAGATTGCCAGCAGACTATACACGTCCTGAAACTTGGCGTGCTGGGTATAAACGAGGGCGCGGTCGCTTGTACAGTTGAACCTGTTTCGGTGACTATTTCGTTCTTGCTTGGTGAATAAGAGATGAACGTGGTAAACACGAGAGGAAACTACAGAACCAGGTTCGGTATAGGGGCCATCTTTGCCAAAAACGGCCGGATAAAAGCCGTTCTTAAAACTCACAAAATCAGTAAGTAATGAGGTCTCCAGATCAGGCATTACTCTGAAGACCGGCTCCAAAAATTGGGCGTAACTATCACTGTTCCATGTGACTTTCATCGTTCAGCCTTAATGGAAGGAGAAGTTTGCGAAGACGTCCTCATCAATGAGGCCTGTCTGCGATTCGATAACTTCTACCTCGTTAAAGCACTGATTTAGAATCATCAGGAGGTCAGAAACCGCCAGACGGTACTCAGTGATAGCATCACTCAAACGTTTCAGGTACGGATGTGGCAGTTCGGCGTCACGGATGAACTTGTTAACGAAGCCTTCTAAACCGCGTATGGACAGGTCAACGTTCTTCAAGTCCTCGTAACGGCTTTCACCGAAAGTATCGCGGATCTGTTCCGCACTGTAACCTGAAATGTTATGGGTCAACTGAACGTGTTTCGCCGTCAGCTCTGAGAGCCTTTGTTCAATATCCGCAAGCTGAGCTGCGGTATCGCTTTCAGCTACCGGAATTCCTTCTGTTTGCGGCAGTCTGAACTCGTTAGAATCTGCAAAACCCGGCCTCGTCGGCCTTGTGATGCCGCCGAAACGGGGACGCATCTTAAATTTTGTGTCTACACGCTTCGAGAATGCTTTCGGAGTGCTATTTGCATTCGAAAAGCGTGAAGCGTTAGAAGTCACGGTAGCAAGAGCATTGCTAATGACATTCATATCTTCCAGGCAATTTTCTAAATGCATAAAACCTCTTTACAGCTAAATGGCTCGTACCTAAGTGTACGCTCTGTTATCAAAAGCGACAAATCAAAACGGCCCCAAACGGAGCCGTATTGTATTACAGAGTGCTTGCGAAAGCAGCAAATTCTGTGTAACCACCGATTGGAACATCGTCCAAAAACACCTGGGGAATGGTTTCTACCGGCTTCCCAACCATCTCACTCAACTTTTGTTTATCGATCCCGGCAGCGACAATATCGATGTACTGATATTCGCCATATCCATGGCCCTGCAGCTGCTTCGCCAGCTCAACGGCTCGCTTGCAGAAGGAGCAATTTTCTCGTCCATAAATCACAAACTTCATTGTTTTCTCTCGGTTATCCTCGCAGAACTGGGGGGGCGGCCGATCTCTGATCCAGGTGGATAGTAGCCGGCCACACCGAACGGTAAAGGTAAGTATTCTTTCGAGATCGCCATAACAATCATTTTTTCCTTACAGATAGGCTTGAAGCGCCACTTTACACAGCTCTGAGCGCACGCAATCTTCGGCCGTGAACTCAATGAGCCCTACCTGACGAGATGGCTGGAACCGCTGCAGGGCGTCCTCAAGACCAGATTTAACATTTCCCGGCAGGTCGCATTGGGTTACATCACCATTCACGATAACCGTTACGTTCTCACCCATCCGAGTTAGGAACATCTTCATTTGTGACGCTGTCACGTTCTGGGCCTCATCGAGGATGACAACGGCATTTTCGAACGTGCGACCGCGCATGTATGCGAAGGGTGCGATCTCGACTTTGGCCACCTCAGGCTTTAGGCAGTATTCGAGAAATGAAGCGCCTAGGCGCTTCTGCAGCACATCGTAGACGGGACGAAAGAACGGAGCGAACTTCTCAGCCATATCGCCAGGCAGGAAGCCCAAATCCTCCTCTGCCTGCAGCACTGGGCGCGTAACGATAATTCGGTCTACTTCCTTATCGAGTAATCGCTGCGCCGCGACGGCCGTCGCCAGGAAGGTTTTACCGCAGCCGGCTTCGCCAGTGGCGAACGTCAGTGCTTTGCTATCAAGAGAGATAAGATAGTGGGCCTGGGCCTCATTGCGTGCCTCTATGGGGGAAGTATCACGCTTCGGTTTTGGGGGCAGAGCAGGGGCGGCGGAGGCCAGCTCGTCTACGATAATAGTGTCGATCTCGTAGCCGAGGATACGCGATTTTGACTTAAGCGCCTGGCGAGTTGCACGTCGCGCCTGTTTACGTTTGTTTCCCATATTGAGTCCTTTCAAGTGAGTAACCGGAAGAACTATACCTAAAATCGACAGAAAAAGTAAGTAAGTAATTACTTATATGCTAAATATCTATCTTTATCCAAGTAGTGCTATACAAAAAGAAAAGAGGTATCTTGCGTATATTCTTCGCGAACTTCTTTTTGCTCGTAGGAACCTTCTGGGAAGTCTGTATATGAACATATGGGATTGCAATTAATTATGACACCTCCAGACAAAATTGATACCACAAGTCTACTAACCATACTGGGCGTCATCGCTGCGGTTTGGGCTCTTATAACCCCAAATGCACGTCTTCGCTTGCGATTTTGTCTGGCTTGGTGGGATTGGGCAATTATTGTTACTTCATTTATCCTAAGTAATTACTTAGTGTTCGCACCAACTTTGAAAGCATTGGGTTTATATTTTAGTTTTGGCCCTTGGATGTGGGGATTAGATAGTTCAAGTGCCGTATATCTTATATTACTTACTGTTTCAATTTATCTTTTAGCACGCTTAAAAAATCCAAAACTATCATCTAGCAGGACAAAAATATTTCTCGAATTAGTCGAAAATTTACACCTAACTAAAAAATATGATGATCTTGCTCAATTGCTTGCGCCGCAATTAGGGAGGCTAATATCAATAATTGATAAACCAGCAAAGCGGAGCTTTCTTAATAAAATTGCCGAAAAACTTCGGTTAACTAACAGTGATACAGCTGCCGAACATTCACGCGAAGCATTAATAAATATTGTTTCCTCACCTGAACTCACAAATCACTTTGCTCTAGCACACCCCTCTCTCTGCCTAGAGTTAATCAAGATTGAGCCAACAGTTCGTTCTGATTTTTCTTATAATTTCATCAGAGCATTGCTCAGTTCACCTAATAGTCGTCTATATGTTGAACTTAAGAATAATATTAATATAAGACTAGGGCATCGCTTGTGGATTCCTGAAAGCAACCGTATTTTACACTTTTTCTTCTCTAACGCTGCGTTTGCTGAGAAAACACAGATCTATCGTGATATTGGCGATAATATCTTATGTATCCTCGAGGAGGATGAAAATCTTATTAAATCGCTCAATAAACCATTAGGATTCTATAGCGATATCTCGAAGTATAGATGCCCCATTTACTCTGGAGTGTCTATGTTTCAAATCATGGTTCATGAGGCTATTCATCAGGGGCATCAAGATCATCTGTGGCTTCATTATTATGACCATTTTGCGGCTAAAATATTAAAGAACATGGACAGGCAAACAGATAATTATATTGGTGGGTGGGAGACTCCTTTTCATTATATTTTATGCCGTTTGTTTTATATTTCTACAGACTGGATGGAGCAAAGCATATATATTGATAAGGCAGAAATCCCTCAGCAAAATTTGAATAAAGATCACTTCGATATTCACTACATTCCGAAGCAGGCTTCAAAATTACTGGGTGATATGTTGCAGCAAGTTATACCTAATAACAAATTGAGCTTGTCAACTAGAAGAAATATCTTGGGCTCGGTTGTTTCCTCTTACATTAGATTAAACAGACATGAAGAATTAGAGGGTATTAAGCTCTCATTATTAAATTTTGTGACAAAGGGGCATTTAAACTCAGCAAGTCCTAATTACCGCAAAATGCTACTAGATATATATGACTCGCTTGATGATTATCGGTTAAAGAGCGATGCACCGGAGTTTAGAGCAGCAATTGTATCGGCAATTCAACAACGGCCTAACTAAGCAAAAAGGGGCCGAAGCCCCTTTGGATTTTGCGCTGAAAAAGTGTTGCTAAGATGCTAGAAGCTATGGTTAAAGAACGTCTGCCGTAATGTCTATCACAGCGTTGAGCGGTCTGGCCATGGTGACAGGCGGAGTCTTTTCGATAAGAAATCAAACCAAACCGCTCAACGCTGTGTTGGCGGAGGATAATGGAATCGAACCATCATCGCTTTCGCAATGGGACGGTTTTCAAGACCGCTTGGGCGCCATGCCCTCTATCCTCCGTTCGTTGTGACGCCAGATGCCTATCTTCTGGTTGCTTCAACGAGCTGCAATTCATCACAACGGTAAGGGCATTCAGGGAATCAAGATCCGTCGCGAACAGCCAAAGAGCGCGCCTTCCTTGCTGTCGTCCAAATACCCTTACCGTTGTGGCGATGGTGGGTGGATTCGAACCACCGACCAATTGATTAACAGTCAACCGCTCTACCACTGAGCTACACCATCTAAAGTTGACACCGTCAGCCTCTGTCGATTTACGGACTTGTGGGGCTGCATCGCCGATTCACCGGTGTCGTTCGCGGCAGTCCTACCAGCTTTCTGCCACTTGTGCTTTACGTTTTCACCAAACGCTTACAAGCCAAGATCTTTAAATACTCTCCGAGGGTTGAGGAGGGTTTTCATTCAGATCTAATTAGATGTATGGAATCATTTAGTCGTTGTGGCCACGAGGCAGTGACAACAATGGCTATAACCAGAAGGATAATGAATCCGTGGCCACAACGTTGAGACCACTGGGACGGATTAATGTACTTGGCCCTACATGTCTGCCGGTTCTGCCTCTGTGATGCAAAAACCAGTGGTCTCAACGTTGCATGCTGGCTCACCAAACCAGCCGGGTTACGTCGCCATTTTTAACCCAAAACTAAACGACATAAGTAACAGAAATGACGTAACAGGATAGACGGTCGGGCCTTTGGGAGCCGGGATGTGTTGGACATAAAACCCAACCGCCCATTCTGTTACCTCATCGGTAAGGGCACTGGTTAACCAGATGCCCTACCTGCGTTTTGCAATCACACTCGCTTAGTGTGTCCCATTTCGGTGACGAGGCTGGAAACTGACCTCGCTGGTGTTTGGCTTTTTAGGCTACTGCCAGATACTGATTGTCGTTTGCAGTTATCTTTAAACGTTCAAACAGTCGCGTCTCAACGAAAACAAGCCAATCATAGTTGTATCATAATAATAAGTAAATACTTACCTATCATTTCATGCATTCGTTTGCTCCTTTTTTCATCAGCTTTGACTTATCATCCTGCGTCCGTTGGATTGTGGCCGTGAATCTTTTTGCCTTTATGCAAAGGACTTCATCTTCCTTCAGCTCGCCGTACCGCTGTTCAAGCAGAGAACCAAGGCACCAAAGCGTGTCATCGATACGCTTGCGACTGGCGAATCTTAAGAGCAGTAGCTTTACAAGAGACTGGCCAACCGTGAAAGCTACTGCTACACCAGAGGCCACAAAGTACAAGCCTACCCACCAGTCAAAGGAGGTTAGATTGCTCATTTTGATACCCCTGTCTCGTGAACGACGCGATATACCCTCTTACCGATACGTAGTGTTTTGGTCTTCAGTTCCTGTTTGATCAAGTCATGACAGATGATGAAGCCAAGGGCGACGCCTCCAGAAAAAGACAATACGATGTATGGAATCATGAGTATTCTCCAGCTTCAATCAGTTGCTCAAGCAGCTCTCGCCCCTTATTCGTTAACTGGTAGTTCTCTGCCTTTCCTTCCGGTTCGACATTGGCCACCAGGTTCATCTGTTCGAGCTTGGCTCGTGTCTTGGGTTTCCAGTTAGCGTAGAAACATGACCATTGGCTGATTTCACGCAGGGTTTCCTTCTCTCGCTTACTCAGGACGATCATCGCCAGTCTCCTTTAGCGTGTCAGTAATGTCGATGATGCGGTATACGCGGCCACGTCTTTCCATCAGCCCGCGCTTCACGTAATCGTTGATGCAGCTGAGCATCACCAGAGTTCCGATGACGAAGCCGACACCCAAAAAAACAATCATCCAACCGAGCATCATTCTTTATCTCCGACACGTTCTTCGGTATCGCGAAGGCATTTGGGCCACTTAAGCCGCGGATGACGCAGACTGCCATCTGGCGTGTACTCGTGAAAATTCACCTTAACAATACGGCCCATGTACTTGTCCTGGTTATGCCAGATCTCATCGAGGTAGCGATGTTTGATTCCAGAAGCGCGAACCTCGGTTCCATCTTCGAGGCGAATAACGATTTTGCCGAGCGTATGAGCAAAGCCGGCATCCGGATCTCCGGGTAGAAAGCCGATAATCTCCCCATCAGCTTCGTTTTCATCTTTTAGTTTCCACCAGCTGCGGGTGCGCTTGAACTCGTATACAGAATCCGGGTCTTTGCCCATCTCTCCTTCTTCGTTATCGTCCAGACGCTTCATAAACCGCTCTACAAAGTCTTCATGGCTGTAGATGATGTAGAAGGGGTGCATATGAATGTCAGCCGCGTAATCCTGGCCGCGTGTATTTCTGAACCAGGCCACCAACAGTGAAAGGCGCTGTTTCAGCTTCATACCGTTCTTCTGGTATTCGACTGTTTTAGCCTGTACGCGCCACTCTGGTAGGAAGAAATCGAAGATATGATAGGTTGCGCCAACCGCCTTCACGTTCTTCTTGCGTAGCGCTGAGACTGAATTGTTAAAAGAACCTGCAGTACCTTCACCATCGAAAAAGATGTGTTTGTAGCCGGAGAGCTTGCCCAGCTCCAGCATGGCAGGTTTCAGGTGATCGAGAGATGTAATCGGGTTTCCGGTACGCGACAGAAAGTTAACCTCTTCCTCGTCCACGATCACTTCACAAATAACCCGAAGACCATCCAGTTTTAGGCTGCCTATCATTGGCCATCTGGCTTTTGGATTTGCCTTGAAGGGGTACTTGTCGCCTTTTTCTTTATAGGCGGTGGCCAGCTGCACCTCAAACTTCGGGATCGGGCTGGCGAACACCTTATTGCAGAGACTTATGCCGACGCCGGCTTTCGGGTCTTTCAGCAGGAACCGGCGAAATACGTCCTGACCGTCTGCACACATCGAAGCAACCAAAGACTCGACCGCAGTAATGGCTGCGTTCCCCGTAAGCTCCCGGGCAGCCAGTTTCTCCAGCAGCTCTATCGCCTTCTCATCACTGGGTACGGACTTGCTAAGTGGATCGACCACGTTGTATTTCTTCACCCCGAAACGAACAAACGGGTTCAGCATGAGTGACACCATTCTTTGTTCGAAGTCATCCATACTGGCCAGCGCCTCTTTCTTGGCGTTCGTTCCCATTGTTTTAATGGCGTCCAGCTTATTTTTAAGCGCGATCAGCTTCTCCATTAGTCGGTCTTCTCCTTTAAGGTTTCTTTGATAAGTTCTGAATAAATCTCGCTGGCATCCGGCAGTCTGCCAGTTTCAGCCACGGTCGAAGATTGGCGCTTCCCTTTAATTCCACTGTAGATAGATGCACTGCCTCTCTTCGGCTGCAGGGTTCTCGCTGTTCGGTTTCGTTCTTCCACCTCTTCAATGAGCGCCGGCATATCGACGAAATACAGCGACTCACCTTGCCGGATTTCCTCCACCATCATTTTCAGCGCCTGACATTTTCCGGCCGAAATGGCGTTCGCACAGGAGGTGAACGATGACGCCGGCAGTCGCTTCTCTTTGAAGGCAAGGATCGTGTGCTGACAGACGGTGTAGCTGCAGTACGAGTCATGTCCGTTAAGCTTCACTTCCGGGCAACGCAGCGAGTAGCCGTTGAGTCCAGAGATCGAAGGGATTTTTGATAAGTCAGTTTTGGTAGCCATTTCTCTAAACGATAATCTTGTACTTACTTACTAATCAGTTTAAATAACTCTGTACGGGGACACAGTACATAGTCACGGCTTACCAGGTGGCCCAGCCGGTCATCTTGTCACTTGCGGCTTCGTATCGATAAGGGGTTAGCAGGTCGTTTGCGGCATGAACGGCGTGGGATTTGGCTTCCTGAATCAGCATAGGCATTTCATTGGCCAAACGACTGATCTTACTTGCGTATTGTGCCAACACCCCATCACAGACGCGGCCAGCCTCAACGATCACGTTGATTAAGTCCAGATCACTACGACACAAGTCGCAGATACGCCCATAGTCCAGCTCACGAACACGCGCTATAGCCTTGGTGTAATCTCCAGAGACAATCATTTCCAACAAGCCTGGTGGTGCCACCAGATCTACATGACGCTTTTCAACATCGGGAGAAGTCATGACGCTGACGAAAGCCTCTCCTACTGTCTCGCATTTGCTTTCTACGGCTATTAGAGTCACGTCCACGCTATGCTCAAGCATTTCCCTGCTTTCCATCTGGTAGCAGTTTGAGAAGATGATTTTGTCGTCATACCAGGCGCCAAAACGCGCGACTGGCCCAATGCCGGTCTCAAGCGACGGGACGATGAAAGCAACCAGAGCTACACGCTTTTGAACAGTACCAGGCATTTCAGGCGTCTTTGCGTACCACACTAACACCGACGTATGTGTCGCCCCTTCTTTGAGAGGAATGCAGGATAGCGCATTCGATATATGCTCTGATGCCGTGTTGAATGAGGCATCGATGATGCTCTCCAGCTCGCCCATGCCAAGCTCTACGCCTGACTTCTTGATCATCTCTAAAACTGCCTGTTCGATATCTTCTTTCATGTGATGTCCTCCACAACCAGAGATTAAATTATTACATTAAAATATGTAAGTAGCTACTTATCAAAAAGAGGCGGAGAGGTACATGATGGCAACAGACCAACACAACAATGCATAGGCCCCAAGAGCGTTTGACTCGGAACGTAGCAACTATGAAGACTTAACCTTACTAAAGCTGTTCGTACTCTGTTAAAATATTGAAGCAAAAAACAAAGGTTATGCAATTTCCTTTTCAGCAAAGAATCTAACTTTGCAGAAAACAAATAATAACACGTATTGTTTAATAGGGGATTTTATGAAATTTTTTGATGAGTCTTATGAGCATGAAGTTACTTCCATCACGAGTCATATAACTAGTACTTTCCCCTTGTCAAATGATTTATCTAATAATCCGTTTGCTGCCGACGATTCAATTTTGTCTGATGTAATTATTTCACTGTCATGGCGCTATTTTATAGACTTGTATTTTAAGCATAGAGATTTACTCAACGAACACACACCATTTAATCAAGCAAAGATAGAGGGTGGTAATCTCCCTAGCTTATCAGAATTAAAAAGTGATAAACATTTCTTTTTATTTAAAATACTCAGATTAATATATGAATACAATTTTTGGACAGTGAGCGACACAAGACAACCACTTTTTTTAGATTTTTCCATTTTAGAAAGATTAGATAGACTGTCCCCAAAGGATAACATTCCAATTTCGTTCACCTGGATAGAACAAACAATGCCTGCAGCATTGGTTAAACACTTATTGCGGTCAGATAAATTTTCTCTTTTTAAAAACATTGCAACTAATGTAGGTGGCTTTGAGGAAGAAATTTCGAAGCAAATAAAAAATGGTATCAGCACGGCGCAAAATGAGGCAGAACAGTTAAAAGAAAAAATTGAGACTCTCGTTAACAATGCCGATTCGTCCATAAAGTCTCTTCAAGAATATGATGAAAAACTCAAACAGTATAAAAGTGAATATAACTTCGTTCTGTTGAGCAAAGCTTTCTCAAATCTTTTGAAAACCAAAAAAGCAGAATATGTCACAAATCACAGAAGTGTAATTATTTTTTCTTCATGGCTGATTGCCACGCCTTTATTTGCTTTATTGAATCATATCTATAATTTCTTCCCCGTAGAATTTAATTTAAATGCATTATTCTATTATCTACCAATATTATCATTGGAATTGTTATTTTTTTATTTTATGCGTCTGTATTATATTGAGGGCAAGGCCATCAAGGCTCAGCTACTTCAAATAGAACAGCGCCTAAGTCTATGCGAGTTTATACATGACTACGTGGAGACAAAAAATAACTCAGGTGCTGAAAAGGAATCATGGTCACTGTTTGAGAAGTTAATTTTCAGCCCAATACAGGTTTCTTCTGAAAACATTCCGTCTTTACTGGATGGCGCATCATCTATTGCCGAGTTAGCAGGGAAAGTATTGTCTAAAGATTCAAAATAATCATTGCTGGCTGCTCAGGCGGCAGGCAGCCAGCAATATACTTCACGAATTAAACACCCTTATACCGAGAACCTTGCTCTGCAGCTCCAACTGCTTAGAGTAGGGTTTTGCACAATAGTAGGCTTTGAGAATTTGTTTCTGGGTGGCCTCCCCGGGATCTAGCCCTTCTTCTCCAAGACAGGCTATTTTCACATTTAACCCTATACTGGCTAATCGTCTGGCGGCCGCCATTGTGTTTCGGATCGCTTGCTTCTCGCTATCCCACATCATGATGACGTTTCGCAGACCATCAGCCTTTAACGACAGAAACGCGCCCAGTTGGTCTTCTGTGTCTACAGTCGTGTTTCCGGACAGATGCATCCCGAACGTGCCAATGGGCTCTACGTAGTCCCGAAGCGTCTCTTCGTCGAATATGGCGCGCTTAACCCCCATGACATCGAAAGCCCCCTCACAGACGACGACGGTCTGCTTACCAACTGCGTTATGACCGTTATAGAGAAACCTCCCGGATGCCGGCAGCTGCATAGGGAAGAGATATCGGCGTTCTGCTGCGCCGGTGACGTCACGCCCCTGGAATGTCTTCATCACCCCATTCAGATCGTAAATCGGTATCAGGATGCGCATATCGAATGCCTGCCCTTTAACCTGATCGGTATATGGGTCGACATAAGCATGTTTTCCCTCGACGCAGTAACGCAGGTCAAAGTATTTGGCCAGCTCCGGGGTAATGTTCCTCTCAACAAGATAGTCCGGCAGCCGACCGTCAATTGGCAGTTCATAATGCCGCGGTAAAGCCACTGGGCCTTCAAGTTCCACAGCACTGGCCAAGACAATCTCTTCTTTTTTTGGCGCCCAACCTTGAGACAGGAGAGCGCTGTGTACGTATTCCTCAAAGGCACGACGAGACTTACCGCTGTAGTGTTTGAGGAAAACCAGCTTATTAAATTGAATTTCTTCTGGGTGATCGCCGGCGAAGCATTTCCCGACGTTGTTGGTCAGGTTGAAATAGACCTTCCAGTTAGTGCTTCCACATACCGGACATTCTTTGATATTCACTTCGCGGCCGCGGGCGCTTACACCGCCGCGACGATAGATGATGCCTTCCATATCCAGCCATTGTTCGAAATCCAGCTCGGACAGTAACTCTTTGAGGTCACTCATTTTCATTCACCGCAGTTTTTAAAAGGCAATATCTTGATAAGCCTCGATTTTTGAATACCATAGAGGCTCATGTGTTTTTCCTTTTGTGATTAAACAAAAGGTAATTTGGAAGGGCGTGGGGCTGTTATCCGTCTTTGCCCCACGCCTATTTTTTAAAGAACTTCCATGATCCGCTCGATGAAGCGCATCTGTTCGAGGTTCTGCTTAACGCGAATACTCACCCCGCCCTTCTGGTTACGAGAACCAGCAAAATAGAGACGTGCTTCGCCTTTGGCTTCTTCCTCCTCAGTCTTGTTGATAGTGATGACTAAGTCGGCAATACGGACTTTTTCGATATTGTCCGCGGCGTGCATCATGGTGGCCACTTCGGATGAGCCACCTTCACGGTTGGTCTGGGATGCCGTGATTCCTGCAACGTTGTGCTTATCGTAGAGAGCACGCAAATCGGTGTAGATAGAGCGGATGTTCGCCCGGTCGTCACGGAGGTCGTAACTGGCACGCATCAAGTCCGCATAGTCGACCACCACCATATCCGGGATCATGCCATTCGCTTTCATGCTATTGAGCATACGATCCAAATCTGCAGGCGACATGCTTCCTGACGGGCGCTCAACCACCCAGAGATTCCCCACCCCTTTCGTCGCGCCAAGCTCCGCGAGTTTCCGGTGAACGTCGTCACGCTGCTCCACCAGCTTTGACATCTCCGTTTCAGACAGCCGCGCATCGAAGCGATCGGAGAGAATCGAGGTATGCACTTCGAGAGAAAGATACAAAACGTTGTAGCCGGCCAGCGTTGCGTTAATGGAGAACTCCCCCATCGCTGTCGATTTACCTGATTTCGCAAAACCCATGAAGAGCACCATCTCACGTTTCGCCCACCCTTTTTGATAGAGCATACGATCCAGCAGCGGCAGACCAGTGGTGATGCTGTTCGGCACGTAATCATCTGAGGCTTCATATTCACGAGCCTTGTAACGTTCCGCTGCAGAGGCGAAATAGTCATAAATGCCCGTCGCTTCGTTAGAACCGATCTGCTGCACTTTGGCCATGATGGCCATCGCTCCCTGGAAGTCGCCCTTTTCCTTCATCTCGGCCGCTTTAATCAACGCATCGTCGAACGCTACACTTTTAGCGAACGTCGCGACCTGGTCGACCATGTAAGCCGTATCAGAGAGTTTTTCCGAAAGCACTCGCTTAAACGCCGCCACAACGTCCGGGAACATCTCTTCTCTGATCGTCTTATCGCGTTTAGCACGCTTTAACATATCGAGGATGGCCGCCGATGAAGGCGCGCTCTTATACATTCTGAAATAGCCCGATACCATGTTCACCAGTATGGCGTTCGCCGCATTGGAGAATTGGTTGGGGGCAACCAGATCGCCGGCACGAGTCAGAAACTCATGATCGCGGCAAAAATACGCCGCCAGACGATTCTGGAAGTCGTCGTCGAACTCTTCAGACAACCCTCGTCCCGTGTGGCAAAGTTCGGTCATGTGTTTGATATCCTTTGGTGCTTAAACAAGTTGTTTTCTAATCGTAAAAATATGGAGCAGGCAATCAACACAGTCGCCGTGCTTCTTCCAGTTCATCCGGGTAATGGGCATAGATAACGCGCTCAGGCACCAGCTCCATCAACCAGACAGCAGAGAAGATGGTGCGGATACGCTTATCACGGGTGATGTGCTTCAAACGCTCCAGAACCCATTCAAAGTAACGTTCCTGAATTGGGTCATGCTGCATGTCTCCTAAGTGCTTAAAACTCACTACAGAGTCATCCAGACGCGTTCCCGCACGATTGGCGAGTTTGCTTTCGAAGATCTCAATCAGTTCTGGCTGCCAAAGATGCTGAGGGCGAGGTAATTTGTCCCAGAGCCGGCGCGCAGCTGCAGAAAGAACAGTTGATATAAAATAGTCATAAGAACAGCAATACCGATCTGCAAACTGGCGAGCTTTCCAGAGAGAGGTTTTATTCACCGCCGAAAGCTCTTGGTAAGGCAGGCGTTTCAGACCAGTGCTGAATGGCGCCGTCTCGAAATGCTCGCGGCCATGAGACAGCATGATCTGTGAGTATGCGCGCTTATAGGCTTCGGTGAACAGACAGGTTGCCATCAGCGGGTGCATGTCGCGATAGTCAAACCACTTTGTATCAAAGAGCTCAGCCTCTCCCTGGCATCGTGAAAGACCGATGTTTTCCGCAACCCACTTGTCCATAGCGACCGTGTCCCACTCTGTCATGAAGTCGTACTGGCCGTTGTTTATGGTGTCAAAAAAGATCTTGCTCATGCCCTCACCGATAGGTAACTACTTACTTACTATTTGGCAGATCATAGCGACTGGAAAGCAGTTTGGAAAGAGGAATCAGAAGGGTATGTACTGGAGTGTTCTTATATCAAAGACCTGCTTCTGTATATTAGTATACTTCCAGTATTAAAAATACTACAGAAGCAGGCAAATATTAATCAATCTTTATCTTTAACAATCTTTCAACTCTGATTTTATTCAATTGCGAAGTTCTTGCCACTCTTTTAATTGCCGCTATTGCTTTATCAGTTATTTGAGTCTGCCCAGGTATAGGAGCAACATGGTCGTCAAATTTAAGAAGGCCATGCCTAATCTTATCTAAAACATCTTCGTTACAGGTAATAATCCAGTTGTAATAATCATCTTCACTGTATGCATTTAAAGCATCGACATGTAATGAAGAGTAATTATTACTGTTCGATAACCGGTCGAGCAACACATCTAAATCATATTCATTCTTTCTGATTTGATTTAATTTATCATTAATCAATTCATATAAGCCTTTATGCTCGATGGTACTGTTCATTAATAAATTGTATTCATTATTAAGTGAACATCTACTAATAAGATCATCAACATATTGAGTAATATACCTATCGCAGTTAACGCCTAACTCCTCTAGAATAATAAAAATCGAGGAAACCTTGCTAAGAGGTATTCTCGACTTATACTCCTCTATTGCTCCTTTCAATGCATTCACAAAATCATCTTGGTTTGGATTGAAAGAATCTCTAAAAACACTCCATATTTCTTCTAACTTTCTATTTATCGCTATATCTTCATAATCTTTATTTTTAGCCTTCACTGCACTTTCAAAACTGAAGCTGGAAAGCAAATATCCATGCTTAAAGTAATAATCAATCCCGTAATCAAATAAATTATCAGAATTTGTAAATGAAATATCTAACTTCTCTATGAATTTTTCAGTGTCAGACATTTCGTCATCATTAGTATGATAACTATTAGCCATTGCTCTGGGTTGTATTTTTTTGAAGAATTCATCATAGGGCAACTCACTAGCCCCTGAGTAAAATACATATGCAAAAAGCACTACTCTGAAAGTAAAATCTTTCCGCACTTCCCTACGCGCTGTTGTGAATTCAGACTCAAATGCGTAAAGAGTCTTTTTTATTTTATTTAATATTCTAATATTTTTTAAATCTAAAGCATCTGCCGCACTAACTATAAATTCAAAATTAGGATCGTTTTGTGAAAATATTTTCCTGACATTATCAATGACGTCAGGTTTATACATAATGTCACGATCGACAATTTTTTCTCGATATTCTATAAATTGTCTTTCTTCATCATTCTTAGTTAAGTTATTTTCATTGTAAATCAATATTATCTTACATGCTTTTGATCTTGCAAGGTCATCAACTAACCCCATGAAATCTTTTATCTCTAAAGAGCTACCCTTTCTCTCAAGATCGTCAAAACAAATTAAATAATTACTTACATAATTATAACCATCAAAAATTGTAAATTCGGAGGATTTAAGGCCAAAACCGCTTATCCCTATGCTAAAGTTATTAAAGATCTTTTTACTTACTTTGTTATACCTTACGCACTTATATACTCCCGAAAAAAACCTCTCCATCATTTGTTGTTTTTTCTCTAGTAAATCCTCTCTATAAAGTTTTTGATTAAGCGGTATAGTGGAAGGGAATAGTTTTTTCTTAATTTCCCCAATAGAATTAAGTCCAAATAGAGAAACATATGAATATGCAATCTGTTCAATTTCTCTTTTATTTCTTTTACCTTCGTAGTAACGGTTCCAAAAATGTGTTTTTCCTACTCCCCATTCACCTTTAATTACTGCAACCCTGTCATCAGAAGCCAAAAATTCATCTAAAATTTTTGTTATGGACATAATTAATGCTCCTAAGAAAAAGGCGCTTAACGCGCCTTCAATCAACTCTTTTTCATCAACTCGCGTTTAATTTCGTCAGTACGCATCGTCACATCAGCAGCGGTGATCGCCTCGTTCATCTTGACGATGTCCTCAATTTCCTGGGGGGACTTCTCTGCCAGATGGAAAATGGCTGCACGTATCACATCAGAACGGGTGAACTTCTCGAAGCGAGGGATGAACTTCATCATCTCCAGTAATTCGAAATACTCGTCTTCAAGAGACATCGTGCGGCTTTTGATTTTCTCTTTACCACGTGTTGGACGGCCTTGTGGACGGACAGGCTGGCGCATCGGGGTGCTGCTTTTAGGCGCAGCAGATTCCGCAGCCGGACGTTTTGCCAGATCACCCATTTTCATGGACATTATTCACCCTCCAAGGTCATTACGTATTCTACTAATGCTTCAATCTCGGCCTCAGCCTTTTTGTCGCGTTCGGCTCCGGTCATCTCAAAGATGGAACGACCCGCCTCTTCGGCATCGTCATAGACGTTGCGGTTGTAAAGGTTCACCGGCACCGCCTCGATGCCAAAGGTTTCGACAATTTCTTTTGCAGCGATAATGCGCGCAGCCTGGGAAGGCAGAGACGGGCACTGGTTCATTACAGCACGGATTTTGATTTGGTCATTCACGCTGCTAACGCTGTCGACGATGGGGTCGATGTCACGTAAGGATTTCAGATCGCGGCGTTTCGGGCGAAGCGGGATAAGGATCACGTTGGCCATCAGCATAGCCTGGCGCTGAATTTCGGAGTCGAAACCACCAGCGTCAACGACGACGTAATCGAAACGGCCACGAAGCGAAGTGATGTGTTTGATGATGTCATCCTGGACATAGGCGAACGGGATCAGCTCCAGTTCTTCATTGTGCCGGCGGTCTTCACACCACCCTGTCGTGGTGCGCTGGATGTCGATATCAGTGATCTGGACTTTCTTTTTCTTTTTGATTTTCAGACAGGCTGCAATTTGCTGAGCAACAGTCGATTTGCCTGGGCCACCCTTGGTGCCGCCCACCACAATGATCTGAGTCATTCGTGATATCCCTACGTGTGATTTATCGTCGTATGAAACAACTTGTTTTCTTATATGTGATATAGCCTAAATGCCTACGGCTGCGGTGTAAAGGTGAAATGAAAGGCACTTGGCGACGGTCACGAGTTTCTTTGACCAATGCCGTAGTTTCGGATGGGGTCAGTGCTTTAATATCCCATCCCCCTTGATCGTGCGAACATCGACCACGATTAGCGTCTGGTATTTCGTTGAGCACTCACTATGAGCATTGAGCTAAGCAGTACCCAAAACACTTACGGCCTGCTGAACTCAGGAAACCCATACTCTGCTTGCTGGCGTTTCTTCGAGCCACGGGGAGTCCATATAGACCAATTAGGGGAAACAACCTTAAAACTGCTCGTAAAGAAAGAGTATGTGACTAAGCCGTTGGACATGTTTTCTATGACTCCCGGTAAGCTATGTGGCCTTCCTCGGTGTGGGCCACTTCAGGCCATGAACATTTTCAGAGGCATAGAACGAGCAAAAAACGTCCGCTTAGGCCCGCTACTTTTCGCCTGCGGCATCTACGGTGTTGAAGAGGAAGAAGCGTGGTTGCTGGCAGAGAAATTCAAGTCTCTTGAGGCGCTATACGATGCCAGCGTGGACTCTCTGCTAAGCCATGGTTTTTTAAACGAGTCTGTGGCCGTAAATGCATACAATTTCTTTCGCCACCCTGCCAATGTGTTAGCACTTACCGAATTACAGGAGAAAGCCGGGCTAGAGATAAGTAACGTGGAAATCTGACATCATGTGGTTCATGAGTAAGGCCGCGCTAGATGTCTCAGCGCGGCGTAGATGCTACTTCGCGTACCCCCAACTACACAGCCGTTCACCCAGCGTGTTGTGGATCAGGATTTCCCTCTCAGTTTCTTCTGTCAGGGCGTCGTCCTTGCTGATGTAGATAGGGTTTGCCCCATCACAGAATTGTACACCCACGGTCTGAGGTTTAATCACGCATCCACTTATCGCGAAGCTCGCGATGAACGGCAGAAGCATCCTTAGTCCTGACTTCATTAATCGTCTCATTTTTCACATCCACTGTGCCTTGAAGCCGTTTGTTGGTTTCTCTCTGCGCCTTTTCTTCCATGGCCCGCCGGGCAGCTCGTCCACCCCAGGTGTACGCGCCAACGAGCACAAAGAAGACGGCAGCCAAAGTCATGATGGCCGATTTGACCTTTGAAAGCAGGCTGCCGTTCATGGTTACACCACTCCTGCCTGATGCTTACGAATCTGCGACCAAGCAATAAAGCCGGCGACAACAATGGTCGCAATACCGAAAATAATGCGAACGGTGTCCCCGCTGGTGATATGTCCCTGGGCCTTATCCATCGCAACGGAGATCTGCGGCATTACGTCCGCCAGCTGCGCAATACCGATACCTGCAGTCACCGTTGCGCCTGCAGTTTCTTTCGTGACAGGTACGGCTTTCACTGCAGTTACCGGTTTAACGACACCAGCGCGACGCATACCTTCGTCAATAACTTCGGCCGAATACCAGCTGTTGAGTGTTTTCAACGGGCCACGACCGTTCTCATGACGAATAATCGCCTCCACCAGCGGCCGCATAGTATTGTAGTCATGCAGATCGATGATCATGTCCGGCGTCACGCCTACAGCTTTAGAGACCTCATTGATATAGGCGGCAGTGTTGTTTTCATGCGGCGGCGCCCAACGTTCGATGACTTCACGGATCGTATCGATGCTGGAACCGTCTTTTGCGCGGCGCTTATCATGGTAGGTGATGAGCGTTACTGTCAGTGCTCGAATCCCCCATACGGGGTCTTTAAAAGTGCAGAACCGCGGTTCAGCCGGGTTGTTTACTAACCCTTGCCACGGCGACCCTTTATCCAGGTTGCCAGGGTTGTTGTTACGAATGCCTCTTGGAGTACTCATCCTTGTTCTCCTGTTATTGCAGTCCATTTTTCACGCCATAAGCGGCCAAACCCAAAAGCAGCACGGTGATCAGGAACGAGGTAATTTTGGAAATAATGCCTCCAAAGAACCCGCTTGAAATCGTGTCGAGCCGATTAAGAAGTTTGTCCAGGTTGGAATGCTGAATGCTATGTTGCGCCGGAGTCATATCGCCAAAGTAGGTTCGCAGCTGATCGTTGACCTCCTGGCCAATATCATCGCGAAGCTCCTTACTTAATTTTCCTACGACTTCTCGCGCAACAATTGCGGCAATGCGCTCCACCTGCTCTGGCGTCACGCCTGCCATCTCGTTTGACATGTCTTCCTCCATGAATAAGTCAAATCGGATGGCAGATTTATATCATAAATTAGAAACTAATTGTAGGTAAGCACTTACATACAAATTGGATTAATTTAATTGCTCACTACTCATGGCCACGCCTGTATCGAAGGTATTCTGGTTTGTATTTATGGCGTCGCTCCCTTCTGATGAGTTAATTTTATTCTCCAGCGCTTCAACTCGCTTAATCAGTACCTTCACCGCCGCCAGCGTGTCCATCATTATCACGTTGTTGTCGAGCTGAAGGCGCTCACTGTTAACCTGCTTATTACCATCCAGGTACGAAATATTAACGTGTTTCACGTATTGCTCGTCTACTTCCTCGGCCTGCTGCGCGATGATCCCCCGGCGGACGCGGTTCTGTTCGTCGTCGTTATAGACGAACGTCACCAGCTCCAGCGCCTTTATGCGGTCTACTGACTGCTGTCCATCAGTAGGCGTGATATCGTGCTTCAGGCGAGCGTCAGACGTCCCCAGAAACTGCACACTACCGCGCTGGCTTCCGTAGATATTGCCGTCGGCTAGGAATTGCCAATACTGTATTGGTTGCGAAAATCCACCAACAGAAAGAATTAGTCTGTGGTTTGTCCCTACCTGCTCTTCGAACCACATAGCCGCCTGTCCGCCGTCAACGTTAGTATCAGCGCCTCGCGAGCTGAACCGGGAAGTAAATCTCGGTGCCTGGAGAACGTCGCCGACGTTCGCCGTAGGGTCGGTATTTAACCGACCTATAAACGCATTACCGTAAAGATCACCGTATTGTGTGGCGACGCCATAAATCCCGAGTCCACCACGGATGCGCAAACCCGGATAAACAGCCAACGCCCCATCTTCGGTAATAATTCGATGTGTGTAGTCCGTTGTCGAGTTGCCGTGGTGAAAGTCGATATAAGGGGTCGCCTCTGTCAACTCTATGTGGCCGCCAGCAAGCTGCTTGCCGTTGAGATTCCCGTTTACTGTAAAAGTACCGCTAACAGTAAGGTTATTTTTAAACGTAGATGCTGCGTTCCACGTCTGCGCCTGTGTCCATGTGTTTGCCGCTGTAGTCTTCGCTGCGTCTTTCAGCGAGTTGCTGAGAGCCGCAAGATCAGACGCTTTCGCCATTCCTGAAATAGCAGGAACAGTCACAGATGCACCTGTTAGAGGATCTGTCATCGTAATATCGCCACTTCCAGTCAGTGCGGTAGACCATCCCTGGACAACGTTACGCCAAAGGGTGAATGCGCTGGCTAGCTGGTTCGCAAAAGACGATGTACTGGCTGTTTCTGATGTAATAATTCCATATTTCGCACCAGAAAAAGCTGTTGTGATGTTTCTCGTCAAAGTCAGTTGAGTGTCATTATTAACAGATTTGATGGCATACAGATCGGCACTTCCATTGCGATAAATGACAAGAATCGAACCCTCTTGAATACCAAGTGCAGTCTCAGACCACTTGGTGGAAATACCAGTAACCTTTGTCTGGTTTGCTGCACCTGTAACGGTGCCAACTTCGTACATTGCCATAATTACATTCCTTGTAATTTTAATTGGCGGCTATTTAAGAGCCGCCTGAAACTTAAGCCAAAGAGATGGAGCCGGTTGTCCTGTACATGGAGATAACCCCTGTAAATCGGAACTGCCCGCTATCACCACGATTAGGCCACTGGATCGTGATATTCTGCGTTTGGCCGTAATTTGATGCCGGTATACGAATGGAGAAAATTGAAGTTTCAAAATTTTTACCTTCGTTACCTGAATCAAATGTCCATACAACTGTTTCATCAACGCGGATTGTTACGTTTTGACGCCAAACCTGCTGAATAATAATAGACCCGTTAAACACCATACGACGCTCAAACGGCATGCCCTGCACAGTAGCTATAGGATAACGAGTGCCTGATGATGTGTCGGCTGTAGAGGGCCAGTTCTTAACTACACGGTCGGTCATTGTCACAACGTCACCAACTATTTTATTAGCTTGAACGGTCCCAAGCACAGTGCAGTTCTCGTTAATAGTCACGTTATTAAGCACACCAGTATTTGCGTGAACTTCACCACGAATAACTACGTTGTTGAACTGTGAACTACCGTCTTTTCCAATTCTCCAGCCATTTGAACCGTTAACGAAATTGTCAGATCGGATTTCACCGCCAATTTTTGCATTGGTGATGGAGCCATCCTTAATCACAGCGGCATTCATGTAGGCAACGCCATTTTCCACAACAAATGGTGTGGTCGTGTTTCCGTTAGAGGTATTGATTAAGCCGAAGCGATCAGCCTGAACCAGAAACTGGCTCTGCAAATTTTTGCCATCGATACCTAAAGCGATACCAGCAGCATACTTTTTACCGTTGCTGTTGGTTTCCATTTTGACCATCCAGGTGCTATTAACGTTGCCGTTTTCAACAACCGTTTTCTTCAGCTCCTGCAGCTCGGCAGACTGGCCTCCTACCTGGGCCGTTAAATTCGTTTGCTGCTGAGACAGCGCACTAATCGTTGTGGCCTGGGTCTGCTGAGTTGATTTAATTGCCGCCAGCGAAGTGGTGGCGTTATTCAACTCCGTCTGGTTCTTGATGTTTGCCGATGCCTGCGCATCAATTTGCGACTGCAAGCTGGTATTCAGCGACGACTGCGTTTTCTCGTTGTTGGTGATGGTCTGCGCCATCTGATCAACCTTCGAAGACGCATCATTCACCTGGGACGTCAAAGAGGACAGCTGAGACGCCTGGGATGTCACCTGCCCTTCTACATTGGTAACACGTGAGGTAAGGCTGGTGAGCGCGGATGCGTTCGCATTAGCCGAATCTTGAGCCTCTTTTGCGTCGGTGATATCGGTGACAACAACGTCATCGATATACAGATCATACCCCGGTGTACCAGTGCCAGTTGTGCCGCGGGTAGATACCCAAAATGCGCCGCGAGTGTGGCCAGCGGCTACACGGAGCGTACCGGTGAATTTCTTCCATGCGCCTCTTGCACCCAATGCGGCTTCATTGATAGTGATTGCCGTCGGCCAGTTATTGTTGTTGGCAGCGTTTTGGGTCTGCAAACCAACGAGCGTTGACCACCCAGAGGATGGCGACTGATCTGCCGGCATCATCGCCCAGAGTTCAATGCGGAATACCGCATTTTCACGCAGAGCAATCCACTTACCGATGGTTTTATCGCTGTTTCCGCCCTCACCGGCGCCGCGGGAAACACGCAACGACTTCGTTCCGCTTCGTTTCTGAGAGCTGACGACGACCGCACGCGAGCCGCTGATCTGCTGGTTTTCGGAGTACGTCTCCAGAGAACCATCAAACCACGGGTTGCCCCCCATCGCCTGAACAGTGCTCAAAGAGTTTTTGAGCGAAGTTGTCTGGCTGCTCTGGGTTTCAATTTCTTTCTCGTTCTGCGTGACGCGGTTCGTTAATGCCGTTAACGCAGCTGCATCCGCTTTCTTCGAAACATTTGTGTTTGTGGTCGCAAGGTCATTCTTAAGTTGCGTAACCTGGCTGCCCTGGCTGGTGATGTCATTCTCTGTCTTGGTCACACGACTATCGAGCTTAGTGATCGCGCTCGAGTTCGCCTGAGTTTCAACAGAGTCGGTCACATCGACGACATAAAAATCATCAAAGTACATCGCGCCGGCTGACAAGAAAGCAGTGAACTGTACGTCAGCAAGGACATCCTTTGTCGCCTTCCATGTCCATGACACCTCCTGCCAGTTAGAGGTGAACGGGCCATAAGCCTTACTTGCAATCAGGCCATTACCGTCCGCCACACGGAATTTTGTATTGTCGGTCGACTGAATGGTGGTATTAGGGTCCTGCTTTGCCCAAATTCCAATTTTGTACGACCGATCCTTCTTGAAGGAGATCTTCTGGCCTACGCCTGCAGAACCACCCGCTGCTAGTTTGGCGGCTTTGGTGCCAAGATGTGGAACCTGCAGCGTTGCCACCGTGGCAATACCGCTCCAACCAGTGTAGCCCTCCGTACCACGCTCAAAAGACGGGTTTACGATCAGGTTACCGGGGATCTGGCTTGCTGCATCCACGCTGGCGTTACTGGACGCAAGGCTGTTTTCCAGCGCTGTTGTCGAGGAGCTCAGGGAGTCAATATTATCCCCTTGGGTCTTCACTGTATTCTGGAGCGTGGTAATTGCAGATGCGTTCGCATCAGCCTTCATCATCACACCACCAGCGGCGCCCAGCCCCATCATTACCCCGTTCACAAACTCGACTGAGGTCGAAATGTGGGCGGTGCCGTCGCCACCGGTTGGCGCACGCAGTTCCAGACCATCGCCCGGCTTCATGCCTTTGCGGCCAAGGAGGATATAGGCACCACGATACGGCAGAGAGTTGACGACTTCGGATGTACCACCAAGAGATTCCAGGGCAGACAATACCTTACCTCGGTTGCCAGTTGGCTCATCGAATGTCAGGACACAAACGTAAGTCCCGCTGGCCAGCGCCTCGATATCGGCCGACATCGTGGCGCCATTATTCGCGCTGCCAAAGACATCGTATGTTTTGGAGGTCGCAATCACCGTTGATCCGTCGCTGTGTTTTGCAAAAGTGACCAGCGCCCAGCTGCGACCAGGGGTAAACAGATTCTTGCCGCTTTCATCAAACACCCCATGGGTAACGCTGTTGCCATTACCCCGTGCAGTGACAGTAAACACAGTGCGACGGTTCATCGAGGCCTGCAGGCTGGTAATGCTGCTGTTCGCCGCGGTTAAATCGTCACCCTGAGATGTCACCGTGTTCCGGAGATCCTGCAATGCAGAAGCATCAGCCTTCTTGGCAATGTTGTTTTGAGCTGTCGATAGCCCGTTTTCCAGCGATGTGGTGCGATTTCCGATAGAGCTAATGGAAGTGCCTTGCTGATTCACTTTCGTTGTCAGCGAATCCACAGCCGACGCACTGGCGCTATCAGACGGAGACTCGTTCCAGTCGGAAACAACGTTACCCACCTCAAACTTCGGACTGTTGATGTACACCGTCTGGTCTTTGGAGGTATTGCTCTCGATACGGCACAGAATCAGGCGCTTGGTGCCCGTGGTAGGTGTCTGTTTCCACTTAACCCAGTAGCGGGCCCATGAAGTGGTCAGCGTGAACTGCGCACGGCCATCACTGTTGTTACCCTTCGCACCCTGGCTGGTCTCGATAGACGTTGTAGTGTTCGGATTGTAGAAGAACGCCGTCATCGTCTGGCCAGCAACGCCGCCTTTCGCATAGAAGCTGTAAACGTACTCACCTGCATCGACCGGCGACTCAAGCGTGATTTCCCGCAAATCCCTGTAACCGGAGCCGGCTTTTACAGTTGCGCCGATTACCGCGTTACCACGATACGTATCGCTGACAACGCTCGACCAGCCGGTCATATCGCCGGAGTTCTTGATCAGGTTTGTACCGCCGACAGAAATTGCATCAACCTTGTTGTTCAGATTCGTGACAGAAGAACTCGTTGAGTTAATGTCTTTTTCGGTCTGGGTAACACGGTTGGTCAGTGCCGTCAGAGCATTGGCGTCCGCTTTTTGAGCAACGTTTGCATTTGTTGTTCTCAAATTGTTCTCAAGATTGGTAGTGCGTGTACCAATACTTGAGATGTTCTCCCCCTGCTGATTTACCGTAGAGGTCAGCGAATCAACCGCTTTCGCCGTGGCGTCGAGGGAATCCTGGACTTTGGAGGAGTCGGTTACGTTCCGCAGATGCCAGTCAGTCACATACCAGACGGTGCCGAATGGGCTGGACTGGTTAATTTGCAGGAATGGACGGAAGAAGCCGCGATCGACAATCCCCTGAGTAATTTTGAATCGCCAGGTTACTCGCTGCCATGTGGCCGACGCCTTGCGGTTGCCGCCGGATGACAGAGGCGCGCCCACGCTGCCGCTTGGCCTTGTTGCGGTTCCGAGATACAGGTTGAAATCAGCGGAGCCGGCACCACACGCGACGAGAGCAGACATTTCATAGACATCCCCCAATGTCGCCGGAATAGCAGCAAAATTGGGGTGATGGTCGCGAGCCGCAATGCGTGCAACATAAGCGTATGGGCAATTGGCTGGCACGCCCTCAGACGAGCTGGAAACCACAGTGAAGCCCATCTGACTAAACTCTGGGTCAAATGTCGGGTTGCTAATCAAATCGCCACTTGTCGCATTCCCTGCGCGTACAGATGAATTAAGCGCAGTGATACTGCTATTCGCAGAGGATAAGCCCGATTGTGTTTGATCGACGCGCCCGGACAACACGCTTAAAGCGCTCTGATCCGCTTTTTTACTGACGTTGTTATTGGTCGTTACTAGGTCATTTGTCAGTTTGGTGATGCTGTTACCCTGACTGGTGATCTGGTCACCCTGTTGGGAGACGGTCGAGTCCAGTGTCGAAATCGCATTGGCATTAGCGTCTGCTGTACTTTGCGCATTGTAGGCATCAGTCACTTCGGTAATGACCAGGTCATCAATGAGGAATGAGTTTCCCGCCTTAACGCTGCTAACGTTAGGAATAGAAATCCTCACCATTGCCTGCTTAATACCGCTCTTCGTTGATTTCAGGTAACCAGAAACCTTCGTCCATTGAGTTGAAGAGAGATCCTTTGCCGCTTTGGTAACTGCCGGCCACTGCCAAGAGTTGTCCTGATACTGGAGCGATAAGCCAATGGAGACCTGTGCATTCTCGGCCATAGCAGTACTCTTGGCATCCAGCTTAACCCAGCATTCCATATAGAAGACTGCGTTATCGCGAACCTGAAATCCGCTAAAAATATGGTTATCGCTGTTATCTGTTGCGTTGGCGTTGTAGTCGTTCGGACGCGTCACACGGATGCACTTATTTCCACCGTGAGAGTCATCAGTGGTAACGATAACGCGATTATTTGATAGATTGTGGCCAACCGCGTAGCTTTCAAAAGTGCCATCAGGAAGCAGATTAGCGCCGCGTTTGGATTGCTGGCTCAGAGAGCTGCTAAGCGACGTAATGTTGCTGTTCGCCGCCGTCAGACCGGACTCCGTCTTCTCTACCCGACCTGTCAGCGTAGTGACTGCCGACTGATCGGCCTTTTTCGCGATGTTTGCGTCAGCGGCCTCGAGGTCATTGGTCAACTTAGTGATGCTGTTGCCCTGGCTGGTGATCTTGTCACCCTGCTGTGTCACCGTGCTCGACAACGTAGACAGCGCATCGCTATTAGCCTTGATCTTCACCTCATCCGTGATATCAAAGACCTTAAATGTATCAACCCAGATTTCGGCATTAGCCGGGTGCGCGTAAAGCTTAAAGTTCTGGCCATCAGCGTTTGAGGCAGTAAGTCCAGTCTCCCAGGTGATGGTCTGCCACTCACTGGTTAGTGTGACGTTTTTATCTTCATAATTGCTGTCGGTCTGGCCGATTTTATTCTGGCGCCGGATCAACATGTTCATCGCCCCGGACACGCCCTTGGCTTTAACCACAACACGATATTTGCGCTGACCATTAAGCGGCAGCGGCTTGTTGTTGTTGGAGAAGATGCCTGGGCTGGTAGTGGTCGTCCGGTTCAGCTTAACCCCAGCCTTACCATCACCGAAGTTGCCGAAAGTGACGCCCGCCGGATACTGGGTATCCCACGCAGTTGCACCCTGCAGGAAATCGTAGTTCGGGATCAGGTTGTCACCGGCGTTTCTGGCAGCGGTCAGGGTGTTATTCAGGTTCGTGATGCTGTTACCCTGGCTGGAAATCGTATCCCCCTGCTTGGAGACCGTATTTTGCAGCGTAGACAGCGCCTGTGCATCTGCCTTATTCGCCAGATTAGCGTTGGTCTGTTCGAGGCTATTTCGCAGGTCAGTAACGCTCTGTGAGGTGCTCGTGACGCGATCACCTACGGTGCTGACGTTTGAGGTGACGGCGCTAATGGCATTCGAAAGCGCGTTCATCCCAAGAGCAGAATTCAGCTGGGCTACCTTCTCGGACAGTTTAAAGCCGAGGTTAATGTAAGCCTGACCAGTCCATTGGTTCACCAGGAACTCAACCGTGTTCCAGCCAGCTTTCAGATCAAAGCTAACCGTATTCCAGCTCGAATTACCAAAAGCAGCCCTAACACCGTTCACGTATACGGCGCCCGTATCATCAAAAACACGGGACCCTGGTGCCATAGTGATGGTGGTATCAGCATTAACCTTCACGAAGGCTTTGTAATGCGCAATCACGTAACTGCCGGCGCTCGCAAAGTCCAGTTTTGCCGCGTCAGGAACCTCATCGATCGAGATTGGCGCCTTACCGTTGATATCGCTAAAGGTCGGCTCGGTGGCATTGTTCGCCAGTTGTACGTTGTATACGCTACGCACCCACATGTTCTGGCGGCCGTTAACCATCTGGTTTGACAGCGAAGTGATGCTGTTGGAGTTCGACGTAATGTCTTTTCCCTGCTGGGTCACGGTACTGTTGAGGGTTGATAACGCATTGGACGTCGCATCAATCGCCTTCTCATTGCTCACGTCAACGCAGAAGACGTCATCGAGATACATATAGCCGGAAGCGACACTTGCGCGCAGAGACACAACCACGCTCGCGGTTTTGGCTGGCGTATACTCGCCGCTAATAAGCGCCCAGTTCGTCGACAGCCCAGCGCCAGTGATCGGGATATCCTTTATTGGCGTCAGATCTGCGTTTCGAAGGCTAATTTTGTTGTTGCCGGCATTATTAATCGCGAAGTCAGCGGATTTGCGAACCCATGCGCCGATACGATAAGTCTTGCCAGCCTGCAGCTCGATCGTTTGGTTGCAGCCCGAGTCACCGCCAGAGGCCAGTTTGCCCGCCTGGATGATGTATTTCCCCGATTTGGGGTTTTGGGCCTCCAGCAGAGTCCAACCAACATACTCCCAACCTTCGAAACCACGTTCAAAAGAGTTGTTTTTGAGCATGTTGCCGATGATCGCTTTCGAGGCATCCGCATCAGCATTGGCGTTATCCAGCGAGTTTGACAGGCTGGTGATGCTCTGGGACTGGCTGGAGATCTGATTTTCGGCAGCAGTTACGCGGTTTGTCAGATTAGTCACAGCTGAGGCGTCAGCTTTGTTCTTGATGCTGTTCTGCATCGAAGTGATCTGTTGCCCCTGGCTGGTGATGGTGCCCTCAACAGACGATACCCGAGAGGTCAAAGCATTGGTGGCACTGGCGTTCGCCTCAATCGCCAGAGCATCAGTGACGTCAACAAAACCAACATCATCGAAGTACTGAGAACCGGTTTTGAGAGAAGACATGATCGATACGTCAACTTTACCGGTCAGCGTCGCCTTCCAGGTATCAGAGACCTCCTTCCATGTTTCATCTTTGGGCAGATTCTCCGGACGGATCGGAATCTCTTTGAGCAACGTGGCCGCGCCAATACGCAGTTTGTTGTTGCCAGGGCTGCTGATCACCGCATCAGTGGTGCACCGCACAAAAGAGGACAGCTTGTATGTCCGCCCTTCGACGACGCTTACAGATTGCGTGATTTGCACCGTGCCAGCGGCGCAAACAAGAATTTTGCTACCAGAATGGGGCGCACTCGCGTTGATAACACTGGATACGCTGTTCCCTGCAGACCAACCTGCCAGGTCACGCTCAAAGGAAGCGTTAACCAGCAAATTGCTCGGGTTGCTTTTGGCAGTATCGGTATCGCTCTGGATATCGCTCAGCGAGTTATTCAGGGTGGTGATGCTTTCACTCTGGCTGCTAAGGGTTTTATCCTGCTGGGTTACGGTCGACTGCAGACCCGTGATCGCCTTGCTATTCGCAGACACACCAGACTCAACACTTCCTACGCGATTATCCAGCGTAGACAATGCCGCCCCTTGTGATTTAAGGGTGTTGCCCTGCTCTTCAACCTTCTGGGAAATTGTCTGTACTGCACTGGCATCGGCCTTCTGGCCAAGGCTTGTTTGCAACCCGGTAATCTTGCTTGCCTGGGAAGCTTGTTCAGTGGACAGCGTATGCAGCTCTTCTGCAACAGAGGCTTTGTTTCTGTTGAATTCAGTCTGCAGGGATTCACGCGCACTCGCTTCCGCAGCATCGGCAGTGATACGAGCATTTTTCTCCTGATAGATCAGGCCAGAACGAATGTCGTCCAGATTTCCGCTTTCAGAGGAACCGCGGATTTGTGCAGCCAATGTGCTGCGCGCCTGCGCTTCGGCGGTATCTGCATTCGCACGAGCCTGCTGCTCTTCCTGTAACGCGGCCATGCCTGCGCCCGGCGTCGGTCGACCGACGGCGATCCAGTCGAATAACAGGTAATTGTCCGCATCCTGACCTGAAGTGAAATCGAAGCGGAAACGACGAATCGTTGTCGAATCTCGCCACTCAATGTCGTGCAGGGTCAGAATCGCAATACCCTTGTCATCGTATTCCGGCTCACTGATAACCACTGAGCGACCAGCATTCCAGCCGGTTTCATCAGCGCCAATCCAGAACATTTTGGCGTTCCAGGTTGGGTTGCCAACCTTTTTAATGCGCATCTTAATGAAACGATAAGCATGGGCATCGATCGTCAATCCGTTAGGGGAACGACAGGTTGAGGTCGGATTGTTCGCTTTCAGCCAGCCATCGCTGGTGACGCTCATTGGCGTGTAGCCATTATCATCTTCCGTCCAGCCTTCAGCGTCCTGGTCGAAATACCAGATTTTCAGAGAGTCGAACTGTTCTCCTGTGCCGGCGGCAATCTGCGAGATCTGTCGCGCGAGGTTTTCGTCACCGGAGGTCACAACCTCAGACAAGCTATCGATAGAGGTTTTCAGCTCATTCTTCGCGCTCAGCAGTTGGTCGGCCGCTTGCTTGGCTGCATCATTAACATCTGCAATACGGTCATTCGTCTCTTTCTGAATGGCCGCAGTCAGATCTTTGCTGGTCTGGGACAGCGACGTTGTCAGTGATGACTGCGCATTCTTAATCTCCTGCGACAGAGCCGCGTCGCCGTCTTTAATAGACTGTTTTGCAGCTTCAATTTGGCTGTTTACGTTGGAGATGTTGGTATTGATCGTCTGGTTGACCGTATCGATATTGTCGACAATTGTCTGATTGACGGTATCAATGTCCTCTTTCAGCGACTGATTGACAGAGTCAACCTGCGCCTTAATTTCGGAGGAGGTTTGCGCAAGGTCGTTTTCAACTTGCTGAATAGACTCGTTGACTGAGTTCTGAACCTCGCCAATGGCGTTGTCTACCGCCTCCTGAGTGGCTTTGCTGTCGATTTCGTCGAGCAGCTCCTTGCCGAGTTCAGAAGATGTGATCTTATCTTTCAGGAAAGACAATACGTCGCGTGTGGTGGCCTCTGTACCGAGGTTAGAGTTAGGCTGGCCTACCATCCCACGTTTGTTTACCGCACGAATCCAGTAATACCAGGTCTCGTTGTCACCCAGGCCAGCGTGAGTGAAAGTCGTTGTAGCGGCCTGTGCAATGAGTGTCGCGGTGTCCAGCTTGTTGGTTTTGGACGCATACACGTTGATCTGCGCGAGGTCGACTGAATCAGGGTTAACCCAATTCAATACCACGTTACGATAATCCCCCACCGCGGTCAGTGATGTGGGCGCCCCTGGCGGCGTCATCGTGCCTTTTACCTGATAGACAGCAGTAATGATCTCGGATTTTTTGCCGCCGAAGGAAACGGAATACAGCTGGAAGTCATATCGCCCATTTTCGGCAACATTGACGATTTCATATTGTTCTTCCGTGGCGCGGGCAGATTGCCAGTTGGAGACGTTGCCCTCGTCGGAGCGGCGCCAGCTGACCCAGTATTCTGGTGATTTACCTTCCCAGGCAAGCATCAGCTTCACGGACAAGTTGCCCGGACTGGACAGATAGGTGCCTTCTGAGATGACCAGATTGCTCGGTTTGGAATATGTGGGATCAAGAACCGTCGTATTTTCTGGAACGAGCGCGGCCCCGTTATCAATCGCCTGGTACTTAGATGCATTGTTCTGCACCACCGTGATATCAAACGACCCCGGGGTTTCACCTTGCGCGATAGCGACAACGCGCGCCCGCATTGGAACCAGGTCTGGTTCGGTGATCGTCCAGACGCCATTCGCTACTGGTTGATCGGCTGTGGCCAACGCCGTCTTGAAGGTAACTTTAGTGATGTTGTCGCCGGTCTCGTTGATGTCTCGCTCAACGATTTTGCCTTCCTGATTGATGATTCGGATGAAGCTACCGCTCTTTTTCAGAGAGACAGGTGCATCGAGGGTGATGCTGTTTTTGGTGAAAGAGACGATGCGACCGGAATTGCGCTTGCCGGCACGATATTTGTTCTGGATCAGAACGGTTTCGCCCGGCATCAGGAACGAGGCGTCTAGGCCCGCGGTAAAGGTGATCATGTCTGACTCCATACGCGCGGTATAGAGCAGCCACAAACCTACACGATGAGCCTGACCTCGGCTGGTGCATCCGAACGCAACGGCCTCGGTCTTGCGCTCCCCGTATCGGGCCATCGCTTCCTGATCTTCAACATACTCAACGTTCTGCTTATAGCCGTCTTGTTTGTTGTTATAAGTGATCAGCGCTACGGACGGCCGGTCTTTTCGAGCAGAGCCTTTATAGGTAAACAGGCCATCTTTTACGTTTGCGTTGGTAAACAGCATGACAGGATCAGACGGGCTGTCCTGCATGATATTCACCATGCCACCAGCCCAGAAAACCATGCCACGGAAAGCACCGGCAATATCCTGAATCAGACGATAAGCGTCCTGACGACTGGTGATCTGGGTGTTGATTGCAAAGCGTTTTTCTTTGCCGCCAAAGCCATCATCAACCTCTTCGTCGCAGTAGCGACCGATCTGATAAAGCTGGCCAAGGTCAATCATTGACTCCGAAACAAATTTGCCGAGGCCATAACGAGCATTGGTCAGCAGATCGAACAGAATCCAGGCAGGGTTTGAAGATGACAGAAGCTTAAATGTTCCATCCCAAACGCCGTTATAAGTGTTCGTATTTTCATCATAATTCGAAGGCACACGGATTTTGAGGCCACGGATAAGATACGAACGTGACGGCATAGAGCTACCAAACTGCTCAGAGTTAACCTTAAGGCCAACCAGAACGGAGTTCGGGTAGTTCATTGGGGTGTCAACGATCTCACCGATAGAGTCGACCCAGGTATCGTTAAAGAGATACTGATCGTTGCTGTCGGCGGATAGACGAAGCACGCGCACTTTATAGGCACGCCCAGGCTTTGGAAGCTGGATTTCGTAACTGCGGTAGTAGACACCAGTCTTTTTCGCAGTCAGCGTCACGTCAGAGCTGCTCTCACCTGCAGCAATCACGTCATAGAAAGAGCCATTGCCGTTGGCCAGCTGGAACTTAAACTGGACCGAAGTACCGTTTGTGTCCCCTGTTTTCTTGTCAATGCTACGCAGCGACGGGAACTTCATGATCACTCGGACACGATCAGCATCGTCGTTATCGATGGCAACCGTAACCGCGTTTGTGGCTTTCAGCTGTGTGTTAACGGCCTTTGGCGTTTCGACAAAATCGAAACCAGACATCGGACTCTGGTCTTGCGAACCATCCCGGAAATCCCAGGTTACACCGGAATAGTTGAATGATCCGTCTTCGTTCTCCAGCGCCACGCCATCGATGAAGATAGATTTTGCGCCGTTAATCAACCCGCCAACAACACCTTCCCCGAGCAGATCGAGGATAGACGCCATGGCCCGCGAATTAACGGTATCATCCGCTTCAACTGGTGTACGGCTTGAGCCTGAGCTCTTTTTGCCGCCCGCTCCCGCAATCAGGAGGGGCAATCTCTTTTTCTTGAACTGATCCATGTTCAAAAAACTTCCCTTACAGTTGGTCTATGGTGATTGAAGAACTCACAATCTGTGAGCCAACTAAAATTTCCTCGCCGTAATTAAGCTGAACCGGGTTTCCCTGGTTGCTGGTGTTTTGAGGCCCATCGAAGTAAAACGAATCCGTGTTATCCGCCTGTCTGACAGACGCATTTGATGCCTGCGGCGAAATCAGCATGGACACACCGCCCATCATCAATGACATCCCTCCCATCACCAGCGCGGAAGACGCACCAAAAGTCAGCCCAGAGGCCAGAGCGCCGACAGCGATCATCGCGGCGCCCACGAAAGTCTGGAACCACCCAAACGCCTTACCACCGCTGCCACGTGGTACGGGAGTAATGCGGATTTTTGCGATATTTTCCGACTCGCCCATCATCTGGTATTCGGTGTCGTCCATTGACCACTTGTGGCCCTGCTTATTTGTGACCTGGATGTGGTACTTATCGAAGTGGTTACGGTTACGTTTAATCCAGGCTTTAAAGCCCGGGCGATTCGCCTCAATCAAATCGATGGCTTGTTTGGTGTTGCGCACCTTCAATTTCCAGTGGCGGCCAAAGTTCTTTGCCATCGCACCGCCGAGCTGAACATGAACTAATTCAGACACGTCTCGTCTCCCTTGAGTAAATCCCTGTGACGCAGGTGATGCGTCGTGTGCTTCTGATACATCCCACCGTAATAAGCCCGACAGCTGAGACGGTCGATCTGGTGATGCATGATCATGCCGTCGCCGATGTATACCGCGCAGTGATCTGGCATTTTCCCGTACTGGATGAAGAAGATGTCGCCGCGCTGGGGTTCCGTCCCCGGCGCCATGCGGACAAGTCCTTCATTTCGGTAGTTCTGGTCGAGGATGTCGTTGTCCCCCGTGTACCAGGAAGGAATATGCAGGTGGGCGTTTGCATTCAGCTCAACGTCAAATTCACGCTTTAGGTAATCGCGGCACAGCATCCAGCAATCAAACACACCGAATACGTATGGGCGCCCCAGGTAGGGCATCTCAAAACCACACGGATAAATGACGTTCATTTCGCTAAAGTGGAATGGCATATCGCTTTCCACATTTTTGCGAATTGCCAGAATCATCCACGGTAATTCCGTCGCCTCGCACCCGGAGCGATCCGGGTCTGACGCCTCTGCGCTGCGCTCAACGTGAGAGTGCCAAATAGCGATCACTTCCCCAGCATCTTCGGCCGCAATAATGTCACTGGCACGCATGACAAAATCCTCACGTGGCGTTTCAGAGACATTCATCGCTTCCATAAAGCGATATTTCTCACCCTGTGTGCGCACCAGAAAGCCACACGCTTCATTCGGGTAACGTTGGATAGCGCAGCGATAGATATCCTGCATGACTTCTGAGCCCAGCTCAGGTAACGTCTGGTTACTCATATCGTGTCGCCCCAATAAATCCGCCAAAATGAATAACGCCATTCGCGAAGTAGTTGCGACGAGCATTACAGGCGTCGTAACGCTTGGTGCAGTAGTCGGCGCCGGCCAAAGAGGTTTGCTGGTTGTTTTTGTCGAAATATGGGCCGGTGTAGCCACACTCTGTTCCGCGATATTTCCACGGGCAGCTGTTTTTGATGATCTGACGATACGGCAGTTGAACGCCCATCAGATCTAAGACGCTGGACAGCTCGAATTCGACATACTGGTGCGTCTCCAGGGTCTTCTGTTCGACGAACCACATTTCATCAGCAAAATGCTGACTTGGGTCTGCGGTCGGGTTTCCATCCGGAAAGTTCACCGCGTCCAGAAAACGTGCCAGCGTCATCTTGCGAATGATTTTGCAGCCAATCAGATCGTCATTGGCCTGCAGCTCGGCAGAAATTACACCGTCGTAGTTGGAAACCTGAATCTTTGGACGAGGAAGTGTTCCCTGACCGCTTTTATCAAAGCCAGACGCTTTAATTGGCCACGGCTCATAGGAAACTCCCTGCCAGACAATTGGCTGGCTAAGCCCGTTGGTGCCGGCATGGAAATACAACTTGCCGCCGGAGGTTGTCACCGACATATCCAGCTCGAACAACTCAATGAGCGCAGAAGGCGATAAACTCTGAATATCAGCTCTAATACCCATCACTTCATCCTTGAAAAACTCAACGTCACATTCTGTGACGTTGATATATGATAATAGATAAGTAATTACTTATCTATAGTCGCAAGTTAAGACTCAAAAACCTGTCTAAATGTTGCCGTAAGCACTTGATAACCGGGGTAACGCTTTACCGTATGGCTGTCACAAACCACGATAATTGCTTTGCCTCTTGGGTTAGTCCAAATAAATGACTCCACCCCAGCGCGGGCAGTCAAAAAGTCATCAACGTCGTTTACCACGTCATGGCTACGGGTGAACGTGAGAGACCACTCTTCTTTAATCCGATTGAGCCCCTGCGACTGGCGCTGCTCGTAATCGTCGCCGTAGTTCAGCACGGTCACGTTAGGCTTTACGGTTTTCTCAGACTCATAATCTGGATACCAATTAAATACTTTCCTCGACATATCACTTCCTTGTGATGGCCGCCCGCTAAGGCGGCCGGCTTTACTACCCTCTGGTGGTATGCGGATTAAGTGAACCACCAGAACGTTTCTCTTCGGCAATCGTCTCAAGCACAATCGACTTAATTTGCCGCGCTGCACCGTTCCAGAGATTGCTCTCGCTTCCACTGCTGCTCTCGCTGGTTCGTCCATCCTTGGTCACATTGATTTGAATTGAGACAGGGGACACCGCGTTACTCGTACTCTTTCCAGCCGACTCTGCAGAAAGTGTGACTGGAATGGTTCGACCATCTGGCAACGGAACGTAAGCCTCATTCATTGAGCCCTCGCCAAACATCGCCAACTGTGGCGAGGTGGCAATTCCGCCTTTCTGATAAGCTCTCAGAGGCACAACCCCTTCCCTGCCAAAGATGCCGCCATTGGCGTGCTTCTTCACATTTGGCTTTGAGCCTGATGGCGTCGAAGACCCAGCCCAGGCGGATACTGCGGTACTGGCCAGTGACAGACCGAAATTCAGCCAACGGCTGGACGAACTCGACGACGAAGCACCTACCATGGCGAATGTAGCTGCCAGCGCCCCAGCCGCGGTAGACAGATTCCCCATACTGAGGATACTGCTGTTAACCGCTTTGGTTTGATCTTTCGTAGCGTCAGTACCGGTGAACAATGACTTCGTCCAGTCCCAGACACCATTCACCGCCTGGCTTAAACCACTGGCCGCATTCTGAGACGCTTGCCCCATAGAGTTCACGCCGGAGGCTGTCTCCTTGGTGGCCTCGCCGACAGATTTATCCCCATTGGCCACCGCCCCACCAGAATTACCGAGCTGAACCCCTTGATTAGCGATCGCAGACGCTACGCCATTCATGAGATTTCCACTTTGTGCATTGCCGGCGTTTGTCGTTCCCATTCCCAACATATTCATGAGAGGCAGAGTGATCTGGGTCTTCACGACCATGTTGGTGATGTCTTTAAGGATCGATGTGGCCAGACTGGAGAAGCTCATCTTCCCGTTAACAACAAAGTCAGTAAGCGTGTCGGTTAAGCCGCTAAACAGATCTGTCCAGGTGCCCTCAATCTGCTCAGCCAGGTTCTCATACTCCAGAGCCAACTGCTGGGTCGCTGTACCTGTTTGCTTAATCAGCGCATTGTTGCCAGCGGCCACCAGCTGATTAAGCTGCTTGTTGTAAAGCGAGATGATTTTCGGGTCAGTCGCCTTATCACGCAGCTCGATCAGCGCCTTAAGATTGCGATTGTAGGTATCCGAAAACTCGGCAGCCTTCTCCTCATGGCTTTGCATCAAGCCTGCGCTGATAATCGAATCCGATTCCGGCGCCCAAGCGCTGATCATTTGCTCGACGTTGCGGCGATTAAACATTTCACGGTATTCGGGGGTAGCGTTCCTCAAATCCGCGAGACGTTTTTTGGCCTGGTCAACCATCTCCTGCGAGATAAACTCGTTAGGCGTGGCGTTTGCAAGATCGGTTAGTGACTTGGTGACATCACGCAGCGACTGATCAAACGACACAGTAGCCTTTGAACTTTCGCCCATTTGCCCCATGAGCTGATCAGCTTTATCCAGAGCCTTCTGGTAGCCGGCAGCCAGCTTCTGTTGCGCTCTTTCCTCCCTTTTCGCGGCGCGTTCAGAGGCATTCGCAGTACGCTTCCCTGCCCTCTCGGCAGCAGCGGCATCTTGTTCACGAGCTTTGGTTAATGCGGCTATGGCGGCTGCACGCTCCTTCTCGCTCATCTTTTCCAGAGAAGATGCAGTTGAGGCTTTCTGCAGGTTAAGCTGAGTTTTAAGCTGCTTCGGCCCAATGATAGGTTTTCCTTCAAAATCCATCATTGGTGTGCCATCAGGCAGCGTTCGCTGGTAAACCGCAGAGTCCATCTGGTTGCGCATGTACTGCGCGAGCGCTTTGTCAGCGCCTTTGTCGCTGGTGCCCAACCCAAGCACTGTTCCTTGGTTGGTCTTCACGCCCTTCCCGGTTTTCGCCGCGTTATCGCGTTCAAACTCAGCCTGTGTCAGTTCCTGAGCAATCGTCTCCAGGTGTTCCTGATAGCCGCGAATACTGCCCTGCAGCTTCTGTACCTGTTCTGTGTTTCCTTCTTTTTTCGCCTTTTCCAGCAAATCGCTAAAATGTGCGATCTGCTTTTCAGTTGCGGTCTTACGCGATGATAAAGAGTCGACAAGTTTCTGGGCCGGCTGCAGATAAGATTTGTTTACTGTCTCTCGCAGCGGTGCAAGCAGCTTGTTCTTCTCATCATCGGACAATGTTTTGTCGTCATTGATCTTCTGGATTTTGTCCAGTGCCTCCTGACGCGCTTTAACAAACGTAGCTGAGAAGAGCTGATTATCCGCCCGGATTTTCTCGATCTGGGATTCAGCAGCCTCTTTCGCCAGACGTTTGGATACAGCGCCATCCCCCAGCGCGATAGTGTCAGTGGTTCTCTTGTACTCTTCCTGATTTTTCTTCAGTCGAGCCTCAACAACCTCTTTAGACTCCTTAACGGCGACAGGGCCGGCGACAGTGGAAATGTAGTTAACACTTTCGCCAGTTTTAAGCGCTTGCTGGTCCCGCTGAATTTGCTTCTCAAGCTGCGATGCGCGCTCCGCCATTTGTGCGCGCTTGGCCGCCGTCATCGCTTCGGGGATTTTGCGAATCTCCTCAACAACTTTGGACGTTTCGTTGCGAAGCATGGTCATGTAGGTGATCAGCCCGGCAACAGCCACTGTTGCAACAGTAAACGCAGCACCAATCGGGTTTGCTGCGATAAACGCAGTCAGCCCAGCAAATGCCCCTTTCAGCCCCGTAATCGCGCCACGAATGGCAAAAATGAGCGATGGGATTGGTGCCAGCCCCATGCGTGCAGCACGATTGAAACGAGTGACCGCCGTCGCCCCCAGCGTGAATGGTGTCTGGATTACAGTGGACATCTTCATGAAGGTGGAAAGCATCTGGCCGCCGGCGCCGACAACACCTAAAATGCCCGCTCTGAGCATTTTAAATGCCACCATTCCGGCGACAATTTTGCCCAGCGTAATAACCAACTCCTGATTCTTAGCCAACCATTGCGCCAGCTCGCGCAGGCCATCAATCGCGGTGGTAAGCCCCTCGCCCAATGAATTAGCGAACGAAATGCCTTCTGCGCTGTTCATTACGGCCGCCAGCTCTTTCATCCCCTTGGTCAGAGAATCAAGATATCCAGCCTGCCCTACTCGATCGGCAAACAGAGTGAAAGAGGTTTGCAGCTGCGCCAACGCACCGGTGTAGGTTTGCATCATATCTTTGGCGGCATTTTCGTTTTCCGCACGCAAACCAACAAACATCAATGAAAGAGCCTGTTTCGCTTCAACGGTCCCACTGGAGACGGCTTTGGTTAGCTCCCCCATCGTGATACCAGCCGCATCTGCCATAGCCTTCATCGCATTTGGAACCGCTTCACCCAATTGCTGGCGGAGCTCTTCCATCGACACAACGCCTTTACCAGACATCTGTTGGACGGCCACCGCCGCTCGCTTAAGCAACTCACTATCGCCACCAAAACGTGCGACTGAGTCCACCAGTGCCTTTAACGAGCCATCAGTAGGATCGAGCCCAGCAGAACGGAATTTCACAAATGAGTCGGTTAAGGCCTGCATCGCAAATGGGGCGTTTTTCGCCATGTTCACGATATACTGCATATCTTGAGCAGCGGCTTCTCCAGGATTGACTTTATCCTTGTTCAAGCCACGCAACATGACACGCATACGCTGCATCTCGGCCGCAGCCTCTACGATCGGCTTCTGCCAACCAAACAGGATGTCAGTAACCGTTCTGGCCGCATCGCCAATTTCCCCCAGAAGAAAAATATTGCCGCGTAACCCAGAGAAGACGCTATTTTCACGACTGCCACCGCGATGGGGCGCAGCGGTAAATCGATCAGCGCCACCTCCGCTGCCTCCCCCACCCGTTGTGGTTGTTCTGACCCTGACAGGGCGGCTGATCAGCTGCTGGCTTCGAATAACGCCATCCATCTGATCTTTGACTTTTTTTAACCCCTCGGCCGCCTGGCTTGTCGTTGTCCCCCAATTGCTCAGACGCTTGCTGGTCGCATTTAGTCTGGTGTTCATTCCACCAAGAGAAGTAGTGGCTCCCTTAATCTCAGTGTTGAATTTGCCGGCATGGTCTCCTGCGTATTTGACCCAATCAGAAAACTCATTGAGTTCCGACTGAACTTTCCGCAATGAGGCCAGGAACTTGTGCGTAGACGATGTGGCCGAATCAACGCGATCTGTGAATGTCCGCAAATCAGTGCTGATAGCGGACAGTTCACGTTGTGCCTTTCGAGAGGTGTTGGAAACGAGCTCAAAACCGGCAGCTACGTCCTGCAGTTTGTCTGCCGTAGAATTGAGTCGTGTTTCAAGAGCGCCAAGAATGCTGGAGACCGAACCCAGAGAGCGCTCGAGGTTTTTAATTTTTTGAGCCGGTTTGGTAGCCCGCTCGCCAAATTTGGTAAGTAATTTACCCGCCCGGTCGATTGACGCCGTAAACTGTTTGTCTTCCAGCGACAGGATAAACTCTACGTTTTGTGACATTCCCTTGTCATCCTCTGCCAAAAATTTGCATCAGCTGCTCTTTGGCGTCGGGGTCTGCCTTATCCATATGCGGACGGTAGACTTTATCAGTAACGACTGGCCTTCCAATCCTGAGTTGCAAACCCTCCATGAACGCCTTAACGCCATCGCCATCCGCTTGGGCGACGCGGGCGACCTGCAGATTGCGGACATCCTCTTCCGCTCGCAGACGATCGATATTGCGGCTGAGCATCCAGAACATGGTTAACGGGACACTCAGTAGCTCTATTGGCGATACGGCGTAGTGAGCAACTACACGACTGAAATAGAATCCGAGATCTATCGAAACGGTCTTTACCCCGGATTCATCGCGGGATATTACTTTGCCCCTTCGCCAGCCGCTTTTTCGTTCTCTTCATCAATCACTTCCATGGCGAAGGTGAAGATCTGCTGGAGTTGCTGGACAGTCAGTTTCTCCAGAACGGAGTCAGGTACTGACGGAATGACTTTGCGTACCAGTTCTGCGTAGGCAGTTACCTGGTCGACGGGAGACATATTCATGAGGTCTTTGTCTTCCATCTGCTTGATAGAAACAAAGAGGCCGACGGTCATTTCAACGATGGGATATTCTTTGCCACCAAATTTGATGCTTTTTTTCGGCGGCAGAATGGAGTCGAGATCGAGTAATTTGGTCATGGTTTAAATCCTTTTAAACTCATACAGAGGCCCATCCATGGGCCTCTTGGGTTATCACAATTTAGCTTGCGGCAGTTACAGAGACGGCTTTGGTCGCCTTCTTGGCGCCGTCATTAGTTGTGAAGGTGATATTGGCTGAACCGACAGCTTTACCAGTTACCAGTCCGTTCTGATCTACGGTCGCTTTATCAGTCGCATCAGAGCTCCACACGCCAGTCTTATTGGTTGCATCGGCCGGGGTAAAGGTTGCGCTCAACTGAACTTTAGCGCCCACTTTTACGGTCGGTGAAGACGGGGTCAGCGTGACGCTCTCAACCGGCTTTGGGAGGCTCATTTTCCCCAACACGCCAGCGTCGTCCGGGTAAGCGGAAAACTCAACTGAGAACACGCGAACGTCGTCAGACTGGTAGGTCATGGTGAAGTTACCCGCGGTTGCTGCTTTAGGGATGGTCAGAACATAATCCGTCGCATCCTGCGGGGTCAGCACCAACTCTTTTGCAACGTCGATCAGGTTCACACCCTGCGCAGACGTGATAGTTACGGTATCTTCGCCAGAACTCAGCGTTGAACCTGGCATCAGATCGACCATGTTTTTCAACACGGATTCAGCCAGCGGCGCAGTAATGGTGATGTTGCGGCCTTGGATCAGCTCGGAGATCGTGGTCTGGCCCAGCTGGTCTACGGTCACTTTCAGCGTTTCGGTTGCGATTTCAACCTGAACACCGCCTTTGGTGTAACCCAGATCCACGCCACCAAACGACACCTTGCAGGCGCCAAGCTTGATGTTTTTAACATGGGTATTGGACATTATTGGAAAACTCCTTTTTCCGTTAAAACAGTGTCATTCCGACACACAATAGTAAGTATATACTTACTTATTTATTCAGTTCAATAAAGTACCCGGCAAATTCAAGTGGAATCCCCGTTTCAATAAGCGATCCGTCATTTATTGGATACGTTATTGGCATCGCCATCGGCCTAACCATTTTGAAGAATACCCCGTCAGACTCAACGTTGCTAACAGAAAGGATATCCATGATTTTGTTGGCCATTTCAACAGATTTTGTAATACTCGCATTGCGAACTACTATCGTGAATGAGTCGAAGTAAAAACCCTGCAAATCCGGGTCGATGGCTATGCCTGTATTGGGATTAATCAGCAAGATGCCAGACTTAACTTTTGATGGCATATAGTGACAGAAAATGTCCGTCCCTACTTTTCCAAGCCCCTTTTTTTGTATCAATTTTGCGAATGCTTCTACAAACATGTCAACCTCGCGTAAATCCTGCTTTTCTGGCAGCTTCAATGATCGTCTGCGAAAATTGCTTTTCGCTGATCTGAGTCGCTCGCTCAAGGAAATATGGGCCCACTTTAGGCTTCACGCCGGCGACAGGAGGGTTGGTAACATTCTTCATACGAGACAAATAACCAAGACGGTACTTACCAAGCTCCATGTATTTGGCATAGTCCCCAACCTCAACGCCTGGATGTCCTTCGCGCTGCTTTGCGCCTGATACGGAAAGCTCAATACGAAGTCCCGCGTATCCTTCTTTTACAACCCGCGCAAAAATGGCGCTCTCCAGCGACCCGGTTTCAAGCGGGGCCATGGCTCGTGCCAGTCGTTCAACCAGACGCGCCAGCTTTTCCATGTCCCTGATTAGGTATCGCTTGAACGCTTTCTGGCTGTTATTAAGTCTGGCGCCGGCACGCTTAAACTGGTGTGCGTCATATTTCAAACCCATATATTCGCCCCCAGCTCAAGATGCCCAGGGCGGCCACGTAGTCCCCATCGCCGATGTACGCTTGAGACCTTCAGCTTTTGCCCCTCCAGCACAAGAACGTCATCGAGTTGAACTGCGGCTTCAAGTGGAACAATAAGTACTGCGTCAAACAACTCCAGCGCTGCCTTTCCGCGGCTTCCAGAGCTATCTGCCCTGACGGACGATTTTTCATTGCTCTGTTCAAATTTAACGACGCCTACTTTCGTCTTCCTGACGAACTGCAATTGCGCTTCACCGTAGACGTTTTTGGAACCAAACCGGTAGATCGACAATTCGGCTTGCCACGAAATATTCATCCACTCTCCTTGTGTGAAGTCGTCGCACTCATTACCAGGCGGAGGCGCGGTTTCCCGTCTTTGGCCTGTCGACCAGAAGTAAAGAGCACGACGTGTATTACGCACGACGAACAATCATCCGATTGTTGATGTAACTAATAAGCAATCGCCAGGTGCTACGGGCCACACGGACATTCGCCACTTTGCTTGTGCGGTACATATTGGTTGTTTCACCGATCGATTCAGACAAAATGCCGTCTTCTCGCGCACTCGCAATATCGTTGCCATTGGCGATCTCGCATGCCTCATTAACGGTGGCCAGAAGCAGCGCCTCTTTAAAGTAGTCTGGTAAATCCGCAAACTGCTCCGAAGTGATCCGTTCCCAGTCCACCAAATCTTGCCGATACACGCCGTCAGCCCCCCAGGGGATGTCATAGACATTCAGCATGTTTTGGGGACGGTCATACCGGTCGAAATCGATGCGCATGATCCTCCGGATAGAGAAAGGTAAGGTTTTAATTCGCCGTGTCGCTTCGATTAGCCGCTTGCGCATCAAACCCTCTCCATCAGCCAGCAATGTATCTCCATTGATCATATCAATGGCCTGCATTTGAGCATCGGCTACGGTGGCAAACGACTGACCCGGGACGGATAGTTCAAAGCTATTAAGCAGCACATACATCTGCCGCTCTTCGTGGGTTAGCCCACCAGCTGTTGCCTTCACGATGACGTAGCGCAGATCACGCTCTTTTTCGACCAGCTGGTTATGCTCTGCTGAGACCACTACCGGTATAGACATTTGGCCTTCTGCAATATCGAGAGGCTCTTCGTCCACAAGTGTGGTACCTGCACTATCTCGCACGGTGTAAGAGGCGGAATCGATATCCAGTACGTTAAAGGCGAAGGTCAGAGACACGATGTCTCCGCTACGAAACGTGTCGATCAGAGCCATCACTCACCGCCTTGTGCTTTCAGGATGCCCTCAATCATTTCAACAATGCCCTTCGCTTTCACGCCAAGCGTGTTACCGATCTGGCGCAGGCCGGCGATACCTTCACAGTCAGCAATAGACTCCAGTTCTTCTCGGGTGAAGCGCTGCACATGTTTTGTCTCCTCATTCGCGACGCCACGTTTCATAGGGACAATATCAGGGGCCGTAGGCTCCACAATCTGATCGGCCACCAGCTCGTTACGATTGCTGAAGGCAGCTGATGGAGAGACATTTTTTCCATCAATGGTTTCGGCACGCATTGAGGCGCAGATCCGCTGTTGATCGAGGAATGGCAGCTCTGCTACGGAAATGCCGTCTTTAAAGTAAACGCCGCACAGGATGCCCGTGTATCCAAGGAACTGAGGTTCCAGTAGATGAATTTTTGCTGGTTTCATGAGTTTTCCTCTGAACAGGGTGGTCAGAGCCACCCCTTGTTACTGAATCAGGCTGCAGCTGCTGTGACTTGAACAGTTGCGGTCGCTTTATGGCCGCCGTCTGCGGTCGTGACTTCAATCGTCGCAGTCCCTTCTGCAACGCCGGTCACGAGACCAGTAGCCGCGTCAACCGTTGCAAATTCAGCATTTTTCGACGCCCAGGTAACTTTCTTGTTGGTAGCACCAGCAGGCGCCACGGTAGCCGTGAGTTGAACCGTTTTTTTCACCTCCACCGATGCCGACTTAGGACTTACCGACACACCGGTAACAGCGACAGTGGGCTCCATCGGAACCGCTCGCATAGCTGCGGTGATACGGTTCTGCATGCGCTCGTTTACTGGATGATCGGACACCGATTTAGTGAAAGAAGTACGGAACATAACCCCCGTAAAGTCGGTGAAGGCCTTTTCAGTGATCTTCACTTTTTTTTCTGACATTTATCGCTCCTATAAAAAGGGCGGGCGTATAGCCCACCCATTTAAAAATAATAGGTAAGTACTTACCTATTATTAGGATTAAATTTTGACGTTAGTCAGCGCCGCGATAGCTTTATCGTGCTTATTGGCCAGAGAGCAGTACCACTTCACACGAGTACGTACTGCGTCTTTGTTCTGAACGGTGCCAATGTTTTCCACAACGATACCGGCATTTTCGCCGCCGTACAGACCAGTTACACCGTTTTCTTCAGAAAGGTGCAGACAGTAGATATCCGCTTTGGTGGAATCCGCAACCGGAATGAAGTCGTTTACGATAAACGGAACGCCGTTATGGCACAGCATTGGTCGACCGAAGTTTTCCATCATGATTTCGGACGGGCCTACGTTTACAGTTCGCAGCAGCGCACGATATGCGCGAAGATGCTCAGAACGCATCATGATGCAGTCTGCGCCCAGATCTTTAACTGCGTCGACCAGTTCGTCGAACATGGAGAAAGTCATGGAAGCGCCTGAGATGTCGATCTTCTGATCGTCATGCATCAGCTTCGGAATACCGTCGAAGGCTTTGTTGTTAGTGGTGGAGTCGCCAACAATCAGATTGCGACGGAAGGCACGAGCCAGACCTTTGACTTTCTGACGAACCTGGATAGCCAGCTGGTTGTTAGTATCAGCCATAGTGGTAGCCAGGAATTTGTCGACGTCAACGTCGCCAGCCAGAATGCGCAGCTTCGCAACTTTCTCTTCGAAGGTTGCAGCACCTTCAGTGATGGTGTCGTTCACATCAATGAAAGTAGCTTCGCTCAGGGTTTTTTCGCGGTTATACAGATATGCCTTCGAATTGATCTTCATGAAAGGCAGGACGGCGAACAGGTCGTCACGATCGATAATGGTCTCGATCACGCCCTGTTCAAGCTCGTTATTAGACAGCTTTTCAGCTTCTTCACGCAGTAATGGCATCTTTCATTTCCCTATGATTTAAGATGTTACTTGATTCCGATTTTCCCTAAACCGGCAGTCAACTTATCCATTGTCGACTTGTTCTTCGGCTGGGTTACTTTGTGGGTCGGTTTACTAATTGAACCAGCACCCTGCTTAGCTTCGCTGCGCAATAAAGCGTCAGCTTCCGGATCTGCACGTAAAATACGCTCAATCGCGGATTCGAACGGTAACGGCTTACCTTCGCCGTCAACCAGAACAGCACGCTCTTTCTGACCTGCCGGCTTGTCATAGCCAACGACGTTACCGTCTTCACCCACTTCGAAATGAGAGCCGTAGATAACGCGGGCCTTAGCCGGAGTCATCAGAACTTTTTCACGCAGGAAATTGGAGCCAGAAAAGGAAGCGCCGACGGTCATTTCAACCAGCTGGGCTTTAAGTGCGGCGTTTTCGCTCTCCAGAGCGGAAAAACGTTCATCACGTTGAGCCATCTCAGCCTGGTGAGCTTCGATCATTTGCTTTTTCACAGCATCGAATTCACCGCGGCGTTCCAGTTCAGCTTGCTCCGCCTCACGGCGTGCGTTTTCTGCGGCTTGCTCAGCTTCAAGAAGCTGGCGTGCTCGTGCCGGATCGATATCACCGTACTGAGCCAGCTGATCGGCCATGGCACGCTCTTTTTCCTTGCGTTTCATGTTCTCTTTCAGCAGGTCAGCACCGGCTTTCTTGGATTTACGCAATTCAGCGAGCAACTCTTCCTGAGTCATCCCTCCGAATTCATCGTCTTCGATTTTCGGCTGATCTTTCTGCTCGCCGTTCTGCTTACCAGATTCCTGGGTGCCCTGCTCTTCTGCACCAGCGGGAGCTCCAGCACCTGCGCCACCACGTTCATGTGATTCGGCGACATCCATGAGGCCACGACGGGCCATTAGCATTTGCCACAGATTCATAAAAATTCCTTTTAATTACTTATCACTCGGTTGCTTGAGTTGATGAGTTCCCATTCCCTTGGGATAGATCTTGTCCGCTCTCTTGAACTGTATCACGATGATAAGTAAGTACTGACTTATTTTCAAGGGTGTTAAGAGCATTTTTTGGCGGAAAATTCAAGAGATCTTTCTCAAATTCTTTCTGCATCGCGGCCGAAATATTCGGGAAGATTTTCTCAATGAGCATTTCCATCTGATATCGACGCACAGAATCCGGTGCTTCCAGCAGCCCAAGTTTCTCGGCAACGGCAAATTCATCCGTCAGACCGCGGATATCAAAGCTCTCTGGATAGGCAATCAGCGAATGCTCCTCATCCAGATCGACCCCCATCCACTTCGCCGCCAAAAACATCATCTGGCGTTCAGCCCGCTCAAGACGCTCGGCTTTAGTAATAAGCAGACTATTAACCCGCTGAAAGTCATATAACTTGGCGGCCCCGGATGAATTATCGATCCCCTTAGCGTTATCCTGCTTTGTTCGCTCGCCAGCGACCCCAACGGAGTGGTAGATCTCATTAATCACGGTCTGGATAGTGGTGATGATCATCTGAGCTTGCTTAGGGTCTGGCGACAAATAAAAAGGCTGGTTGCCACTTTCCGAGTCATAGGTGAAGACGCGTTTTGTCCCCATTTCCATTACCTTTGCGTGATTCTCATCGCCTGGCAGGAGCGACTGAACAGGAATGGCCAGCTGGCTGAACGTCTGATCCTGAATAATGGCGTCAAGGTTCGACAGATAGTTGGCTACTGCACGGTCAAGGTAGGCGATATCATCAATAAGCGACGGGCTAAAATACGGCGATTCGCTCTCCCCTATGCAATCAACAGGAAACACAGGTACAACGCCAAGTTTGTGTTCGCCTTTATCTTCAAGCACAACTTTTGCGGTCCGACGACCGGCATTCCCGGCGCCTTTCTTAACCTCTTCCCGGAATAGATACCACTCGTTACGTGTCCATAGACGATAACGCTGATATTCCTGGCCAGATGAGGTAAAAGGATCTTGATCATCGCGCGCCACTTCGACAATCAGCGCCCAGATCAAATTGCCGTCATCGTCCCACGCCATATCCAACATCTGCTGCGGAGAAATCCAGTAGGCATAGGCGCGAACATCCTTCTTCTTCTCGTCAGCGACGGATTCTGCGTCACTATCCATCGTGCTATCGACCACCACCCAGACACGGCCATAGATGGAGGACTGGAGGTCAAGCGCGGACATAAAGCCATCGATGGAAACATTCTGTCGTGTCGCGCGTTTCCAGAATTTCTGAATTGGCTCAGGCGCTTCTTCTACATTTCGATGGATGTCCTCTTTGAAGAGATATTTATTAATCAGGTTCACCACTTCCCTAGTGTGATTGAAGCGGTAGGCGCGTTCCAGACGCTCCTTGAACTCCTGATCACCTTCTTTGAAGTATCGGAAAATGTTGTCATCGAACCAGGCACGCCCGCCAGCGTATGTGCTGGCGAGGAAATCCCAGTGCTCTTTTTTCTTTATGTATTCGGGGTGGCGTCTTGCCACAAGATCCTTAATTTGCTTATCAGTCAATTCCATTTGCTTCTCTTCCATGATAGGTAAGTACTTACTTATCTTGAACCACCAAGAATAACACGATTTTTTACGGGATACCTACGATGAACCGGGTAGCCCAAGGCATCCGCGCTGTGCTCAATCCCCCCGCTCTTATCCATATCGCGAGAGCCTGGTTTGTAGATAACTTTCTCCAGTGAATCGATGAGATGTTTGCACTTAGGGTCGATATACAAACGAGTTTCGCCAGAGGCGCTCATCAACATGCGATTCACTGAGTTCACACGATCAGCAATCGGTGGGTGCTTTTTCGGATAATCAACACGCAGAAAGCCCTTCTCCTTGAAGATGTCGATGTCCGATTCCCCACGAGCGTGCTGACGATAGGCGCCGGCCGGGTCTGGAAAAATTGTGACCTGCGATTTCCACCGCCAGAAGCGGCGCTCCAGCTCATCGCACACTTCTGCCGTATTCGACGAAAACAAGACAAGCTCATCCACAGCCCACAGCTCCCCATTCGGTTGTGGCTGCAGGATGACCGACGACATTGGATCAATGTTGAAGTCCTGGCCTACCCACACCGGTAATTTAGGATTGAACTGCAGCGGCTTAACGTGAACGCTACGATCGAACGGGTAATACACGCGCCCTGACATGTTTTCGAAGCTGGCGAGGTACTCCTGAGCGAACGACTTAGGGTCCATATCGTTCTTGGCTGCCTCGATTTCTGCCGTCGGAACGAATGGTGAATCAGCGGTTACAAACTGCCAGCTTTTCCACTGACCTTTGCGTTGCAGCTCTTTGTTCTGCCCGATAGTCCATAGTTTATGGAATTCGGAGAACCCTTTCGGCGTACCGATGATCAGCGCACCGCCGCGTGTGGATGACAATGTCGGACGGAGAACCTTGTACCAGGTGTCTGGCTTCATATCCTGGAACTCGTCGAGCACAACGAAATGCAGCGCAACACCACGAAGCGTATCCGGTTTATCTGCGCCTTTAAGCGCGATCTCCGAACCGTTTTTCAACACGATAGTCATCGTGGTGTCGTTCTTCTTCCGAATCCACTTACGCGGCAGAACTTCCTGCAGATCATCCCAAAGAATCTGGCGCGCCATTTGGTAGGTCGGCGCGACGTACCAAACTCGTTGTTTTCTCTCCTTAGCGGCAGCGCGAATGATGGTTGAGATCGACAGCCTCGATTTACCCCAACGTCGTCCGGCGCACACCACTTTGAAACGATGTGGCGACTGGAAGACTTGCATCTGCCCGGAGTGCAGCTGTACGAGACTTAGAGACGACGGGATGGACATGGTTATGCATCTCCATCATCGTCTTCGCCCGATGCGTCAAAATCGCTCTCAGCTTCGCTCAGCGCTTCTTCTTCGAGTGATTCCAACAGATCGTCATCAATCACTTCGGGCTCATCATCTTCCTTGCGCAGCTGGGCCACCTGTGATGGGGTTAGCTCGCCAAAGACAAGGTTCGGAATATCCTCTTCACCGCCTTCTTCTTTCTCCATGCCCAATGCCTTGGAGGAAATTTCGAAGCATTTGGCCAGCGTGCCGCTGGCGCGCTGCAGGCTTTTAAGATCGTCCTCAATCGAGGCCAGTGGCTTGCCTTCGCGCTTTGCTGTAGTGACCTCGACCATTACCATCTGACCAAGGGCATACGCCCAGCCGTCATAGCGTGTCCGGCGGTCTTCTATCTTTTCGGCTCGGGCTTTAGCGCGCAGTTCTGCATCGGACTTGAGAGACTCGCGCACCATCTTTCCAACAGAATCGGCGCCTTTCTCTAATCCACGCTTTTTGAAGTGTCTGGAGAGCGTTTCACGACGGATGCCGTACTCTTCTTCCAGTTTTGAGAGCGTATACTCGCCCGAAGTCCATTTCGCTTCGGCTTCCGCCCATTCAGCCGGAGTCAGGCGAGTTTTGCTCTCGTCTTTTTCGACAGTCATAGATCCCTCTAAAACACACACAGAGCGCTTCCTTGCGCTCTTAAACAATTTGTTTTCTGGTTGTATTAATTAGGTCTGGGGAATCTGTTTGAGAGCCTGCTTTCGTATATATTTAATAAGTGACTTATTAGTTATATATACAGACGCAGGCTGTTAATCTGACTCCCAGACCAACTTACATCACCAGTAACTTGGCTCTGGCTCGACCTAATGTCGTCAGCCCCAGAGTTCGACGCTGGTAGCCAGAATCCTCTCGCGGCCGGCAGTCGTGCTTTTCGACCAAACCTTTCTTGATCAGCGCGCGCAGGGAGAATTGCATAGACTGCTTTGTCGTCCGGTAAGGCAGCACTTCCAGCAGCTCGTCCAGATCGAGCAAATGTCCACGTTCATGGCCTAAGTTGATGGTCTTAATGATGTCTTTCTGTTTATCAGTCAGTGTCATGGCAAATCCTTATGCCGGTAACGCAATATCCAGTGGTGCATTCAGCGGTTGTTTATCAAAAGCCAGCAGTGGCAGTGTCTCAGGCAGCTGGCGACCAAAATCAGGGTTGCGATAAACCCCATAGAGCGGTGAAGTGAAGCTCAGATTGTGAATATCCTTGAGCAGTTTCACGATGCTGGCCTCATCCACCAGGCTATCCGCGATATCCTGAATGGTAGTGCCACGGTTGCGGCCTGCTTTTGCCAGAGAACTATTCTTGTGGTAGTCCGCCACCAGATCTCGCAGTGCGCGGCGCCGGCGTGAATCAGTCATCGCAAACAGCTCCTTCACAATCGCTTCGTTGTCGCCTGGATCAGAACGAAAATGGCGCTGAAAGACGCGAAGTGCGCTTTCGTAGCTCTTCGGACGTTCAGGACGTATGAAGCAAAACCCTGCTTTCATAGCAAACGGGTTATATTTGCTCATCGACGACTGGATCTCGATGATTGGCCGGTCATGCATCCTGCTAACCAGATTAATCATGCGATACGATACCCCGACGCCACGATACTGGGTGTCCACTACAGAGCGGCTGATCACAGCGAAGTTGTTATTTACGTAACGTCCCCAGTACTGATTTGCCACGGTGGTGTTGGTTGTGGGTTTCAGTTTTGGAAACATGCGATGCCGCGGCGCCAGCAGCAGTTTAGGGAAGGCCATAACTACAACGCCTACCAACCGACCATCTAGCTCACAACGGTAGTAGGTAGGGGCGAACGGCTTCCCATCTGTCTTGTAGTGAAGCGACTTAAGCGCGTGCCAGTCTTCTACCGTCCCTCTGGTGACGGTCATGCGCTCAAGAAAATCCAGATGGCGCGGGAACTCTTCCGGACGGTAGCGTTTGATGATGATGTCTGTCATGCCGATCACCTGCGCTCGATATTGGCATTGATGAAGTCCAGGCGAAGCGATTCCATCGCCCCAACCATGACGTATGGGCGCCCACCGTTATGCCAGCAATCCAGAACACTCCCGTCGTTATTGATCATCAGCAGCGCCAGGCTCTGGCTTTTGCCTTCTCTGGCGTACTGGAGTGCATCTTCCAGCAGGCGGATGACTTCAACGTTATTGTTGTCAGTCTCTTTCGATGGCTTCAGCTCTACGATCTTCAAATCAGGCATATTCCACCTTCACGCGTTCTTTGTAGTGCTTAGTGATCTGCATATCCGGGCGCAGCGCGTTCTTCAGGTCTTCGTGGGTCGTCGCCACCATTACCGTCGCACCTACCTTTCGCGCGGCACGCTGAAGGTTCGAAGCCACAACCTGGGCGGTAACACGATCAAGAACTGCGCCAAATTCATCCGCAGCCCACACCTTCGCGCCCGACTCAATAAGCTTGGCGATCTTGAGACGGTATTTCTGTCCATCCGACATTTCAGAAGGTTTGCGCACAAAGAGATAGGCATCGTTCAAGCCGGCCATCGAAAGCAGCCCTAACGCTTCGCTGGTGGTTTTACCCAGCTGGTCGATGACATTGACGTCGTTGTCAAAGGTAAAGTCATCAATGGAGGCGACTGAAAGCCCTTCCTCTTTCATCTGGCGTTGTATCTCACGTAGCACGACAGATTTTCCGGAACCTGACTGGCCAGTGATGTAAACCACATCCCCCTGCTCGACTTCCAGCTCAAGATTGTCGTAAAGCGTCCAGTCTTTTTCATCCAGACCAAGCCCAAACGATTCGGCGATCTCAAGCGTGCGAGTAGTCTTGTTGACACGGGTCTGGAACGATACGTTGATGGTATAGGTGCTCATGCTTCGACTCCCTCGGAGGAAACTTTCTGCGCATAAGCAACGAACGCGTCTACCCCGCTCTCTCCCGTGATTTCTTCCATATGGGCGAGCAAATCCCCCACGACAATCGCAGAGCCAGCAGGGAGCGTTTTAAAGCCCAGAACATCGACCACTCGAACCTCTTCGGCGGCGACTTCGCGACTGATTTCGGTGTGCTCTTCTTTCTGGCGCTCGGTTTCCTCCCCCAGATCCATAACCAGTGCGCCAGTATCCATTTCTTCGGTCATGCTACCGACCAGCACGTTCAGCTCACGCTCGTCAAAGCCGAAGACTTCAACGTCACCAAGTACCAGAGACTCCAGCTCTTTCTGTAACTTGATGGCATCGTAATCAATGCTGGCCAGCCGGTTATCCTCCAGACGCTTCGCCTTCACTTCTTCCTCGGACAGATCGTCGCGAACGATCACCGGCACACTTTTCAGCCCCGCTAAAAGCGCAGCTTCGCGGCGGCCGTGGCCAGTAATGATGACATCGTCTTTATCGACAGTGATCGGCTGGTCAAAACCACGCTTTTTTATGGCTGCGGCCAGGTCACGGATCTGCTGCTCGTCATGCTTTTTGGCGTTCATTTCATAGGGAATGAGCTCTGCCGGGTCTCGGTAGACGATTTCGAACGTTTTGGTCATTAAATACACTCCTTGTAGTTATCGACCAGCCATACCAGAGCTTCACCAGCATTCTCCATGTCGTTGCCGGTGTTGATCGCCTGCTCTTTGATGATGGATTTAATGGTTTCGGTAACGCGATCAGAAGCGTCAAACGTCACTTTGAAGCGCATGGTCTGGTGTTCCGCACCGACACGCTCATCTTTTTCGCGAGAGTCCTTCTCAATGGGCTCTTCGTCGCCACGCGACAACGCCTCAAGCATTTCCAGGTCAATTGCCGACTCACGAGCCAGTGTGGCCGCCAGTTCGTCGTCGTAAGGGGCAATTTCCGACAGCTGATAATCGAGTTCGGACTGAATTTCCTCGATCAGACGCTGTAATGCGACCTGATCGTCTTCGCCGTATCGCTCGTTATCGACCAGAGACATTTGTTTCGCTACCAGATCGCTTATTTTGCCCACCGATATAACAGGAACCGAGGAAATACCCTGTTCCATAGCGGCTCGCCAGCGATGTTCGCCACCGAGGATCTCAAATTGGCCACCGTCCAGCTCACGCGCGAGAATTGGCTTGAAAAAACCCAGTTTTTCGATGGAGCCTTTCAGTTTTTCGAAGTTTTGAGCACCAACCGAGTTGGTGTTCCAGGGATTTGGCCGGAGTCTGGCCACTTCTACCTGCAGAATGGTAATTTTTACGTCCATACTTTTTGATACAATCCATTGCATAAGTACTTACTTACTATTCTAGCCAATTAACATATAAAAGGCACGAAGGAAAGATATTTATGACTGTTAGGATTGTTTCGAACGCGGTCAACGCTATGGTCTCCGGCGCTGATGACAACGTGAAGCGACTCGTCCAGGAAATGCTGAGTTACGAAGTCGAAGCTGGCGACTGGAAAGGCACCAGTACTATGTTCAACTGGAGCAAAAATGCCTTCCCCGCGGGTTTTGCTAAATCGGTAGCAGCAAATCTGGTGAAGGCTGGCATTAAATGCGTGCATATTCGCAAAGACAAGGTTCCGGCGCTTGGTAAACCAAACCCGGCAGTTAACCCCTTCCCCTATAATCCGGACTATGCGTATCAAGATCAGGCTGTAGAGACACTGGTTCGCGAAGGAATGATGATTGCGCAGATCGCCACTGGCGGGGGAAAGTCTAACGTGGCTTGCAAAGCCGCGGCGCGTATTGGGCGCATGACGCTGTTTTTAACCACCCGCTCTGTTCTTATGTTCCAAATGGCAGATAACTTCCAGAAGTCGATAGACTATCGAGCTGAGAATGGCGAACAGTGGCTCAAAGGTCAGAAGGTTGGCATCATTGGTTCTGGTGAGTTTCAGGTGTCTCGCCATATCAATGTCGCAACAGTGCAAACCCTAGCGAGTTTTCTTGAAGAGCCTCCACGCGATATGCCGGCGGACAAAAAGGCTTATCATCTTAAGCGCCGGGAGCTGGTTAAGCGTTTCCTCTCAAGTGTCTCACTGCTAATCCTTGAAGAAGCCCACGAATCCTCCGGTTCAAACTTTTATGACATCGCCAGGCTGTGCATTAACGCAGACTATCGTCTGGCGCTGACAGCTACCCCGTTTATGAAAGCTTCAACTGAGGCCAACATGCGTCTGATGGCTGTTGCTGGACGCATCGAGATAAAGGTCACTGAAAAATATCTGATCGAGCGAGGTATTTTGGCCAAACCTTACTTCCTATACCATAAAATCGCGTACACTCCGGATGAGGCTCGTATCCGAGCGGAGCTCGCTTCCAAGCATCTGAACTTCAGAGTTGGTATGAGCACGCCGTATCAGAAAGCTTATCAGCTCGGTATCGTTTACAATATTGGACGTAACGAGGCCGTCGTTCGCGACGCGCTGATGTACCGTGATCATGGACTGAACTGTATGACCCTGGTGAGGATCAAACGCCACGGTCAGATACTGATGGAAATGATGAAAGAGAGCGGCTTACGGGTAGATTTTATTTACGGTGAATCCAACCAGAGTACCAGACAGGCTAAGCTTAACAGCCTGGCTGCAGGGAAAATTGATGTGCTGATCGGCTCTACGATACTGGATGTCGGTGTCGATGTGCCAAGTGTTGGCGCCGTAATTCTTGCCGGAGGAGGCAAGGCCGAAGTCGAAATGCGTCAACGTGTTGGTCGCGGCCTTCGTGCCAAGAAAAATCAGGCAAATGTGTGTTTTATTTCGGATTTTATCGATATAAGCAACAAACACCTGATGTCACACTCATACGAACGAAAACACATTATTGACACCACTCCCGGGTTTGCGGAAGGCGTGTTGCCTGTCGGGAGCAGTTTTGACTTTGGTGTATTAGAAAGAGAGAAATTATGACCGAAAATCGCTCAATTTCATGTCAGGTGAAGCTCACCGAACAAGCAAACGATAAGCTTGAGTCGTTCAAAACGCGCCTGAAAGAGCGCAACATCAAAATGTCGAAGTCAGACATCATTAACCTTGTTCTGACCAAGATAAGCACAGCTGAATTTGACAAAATCGTCAACTCAATGGCAGCGGCTGAGAACGCCAGACAGAAAGTGTTGCAGATCTACGAGAACTCCGGGATGACCAAGGAAGACTTGGAAGATATCCTCAAACGTCTCTAACGCGTACTTACGGAGGGCGTGGGTAAAAAGCTCTCGCCCTCCTCTACCATTTATTTGTATTAGCTCAGACTCGAACTGACAGGTTTCGCAGGTAGAGCATCACGAAATCTGACAGTCTGCTGTGCGCGAACAGCAGACGTTGATTGATGACTACTTAGTGAATTCATCATTATTGAACATACCATCCCGACAACGAACTCAAGCTCAATCGTTCTCAGGCAGCTAGCGCTAGTTGTTGATGACGCTCTATAAATTTCGCCTTGAGGGCGCTATAGCGACAAGCATCGTTCCTGCTGAGTAACGCAGCTGCGTGTTTTATCTGAGCATACACTTCTGCAATGTCTTTGTTTCTTCGAAGATAATCACGGAAAGCAAGATGTCTCAATACCTGCATATCTCCGACTGCAAACGCATGGACTTGATGACTACGCTGATCACCACCTTTAATGAAATATCTGCGCCCCGCAATCCCGTTCTCACCGCGAGCAACATACCCGGCGTGGGCCATTGCAGAATTGTACGTATCCAGTTCATTGATGTCGGAAACTTCAAGCAGCATGTCGATTACGGGCTTTGCTGAAAGACCAGGAACTGACGTGCTTCCAATATGATGGACATCTTTAGCCACTCCACCGAGCAATGTTTTTATCAGTAAACTTTCAGCTTCAAACATCTCAGGCCATCTATCATCGTATGGCACAACAATAATCTTCCGCATAAACACATCCTCTCTGTCCTGAGTATGCAACTCAACCCTGAACCACGGCATTGCCTGCAGCCGGTGTTCCCTGGTGAAAAAACAGAGTCCACTGGCCCTCATCCGAACAAATCCAGCAAGAAGAACGTAATGCATGATGGCTGCCATCAGCGTAAAACGTCCGATAGTGAAGCAGAGCGTAACCGCAGCCCATCTCCGTAAGACGAAAATCGCTGCTGAGAATATACGGTGCAGCCTTTTCACTTAGCAGCGACGCAATGGTTTCTGACCGGTCGACCGTCACACCTGACCGGGTGATTTCACGGAAATCAGGATGAAGAATCAGTTCCAGCCACTCCCGATCATTGCGCCTGTCGCCGTGAAGGCTGCACTCAAGCAATCTGAGCTTCTCCAGAAGCATTCTGCTTATCCTCAAGTGATTAAGCCGGACCTTCAAATTTAGCATAACAGTTCATGCGCTACTTCCGCTTCTGGCACAGAGCTGCCTGTCAGATTAGGTTCAGCGCTATACCGTAGCGGTGTCAGATCAAGTCTGAGCTAATACAATTTATTTATAGGCTGTTTTCATGATGAACAGCTCTGCCGACACCGTCACCCCGATCCGATATTCGTCTTGCTTATCTTTTGACACCATGATTTCTCTTTCGGTGTTCATCTTGCCGCACATAATAGACATACCCTGCAGATCTACAGACAGAATATGCTCGCCATAAGGCAGGTTTAACTCAACCTTCTCAGATGTTTTGATATCAGCAACTGGCTCACCATCAACAGAAAGCCGGCTGGTACAAAGCGCGCCCTTACTGCCAGAGTCTCTTTTCACGATGATTTTTTGCGTATTCTCTGACGGCGTACTGTATTTGGTCGACAGTATTCTCGAAGCTGGGACTGGGTCGGCAGCACTCGTCCTGACCGCCTGGGTTGAACATCCGGCCACCAGTAAACTGGAGGTTAGCAAAGCTATTAATGCGCACTTGTTCATCATTCTTCACCATATAGAAACTTGCCTGCAAACTATAACAATTCTAAGTATTTGCAACAAGGTAACGCTTTTTCGCCTGTCAAAACCAAGGAAATAGAAGATAATGGTGACTCGTACCTTCTGGTAATTTTTATCGCATAACATGAGGCGTTTAAAATATGCCCAATACCATTACCGATATCACCTACGGGATACCTGCCGAGGTCTGGCCGCGCGATTACTCAAAAGTAGAGTCGTCGTTGATGTTCTGGCGCAAGGAGCAAATTCCCGTCAAGATCACGATGGAAGATGGTCAGGTGTTCTGCATGTACGTTCAGGGGACGATGTCCTCCCGTAACAAGGTAGATCTATGCCCGGCGCCGTTCGACAAAGACAATCGTGTAAGGTTGCCACTTGAGCGAATCAGCACTATCGAGTCAGGTGTAAATGACGCTGTCACCCATGATTTCGTTGGTCGCGTAACCGTACATCCAGACTATGTTGATAACCGGCCATCCCGCCGTGATTTCTTTAAAATTTGCCGCCAGGCCCACGAGAACCAGAAATCAGTAAGGGTCTACATGGCGGACGGCCGCGAAATTGAAGGTGTGTCACTCGGCGTCGATGCTTGTCAGGTCACACTTGCCGTGGGGAACGGGCGAAAAATGATCGTCCTGTTTGATTGGGTTGAACGAATTCTGCCGTTTTAAGTTATGAAGCCGATTTTACTATCCTCAATACTATTTATTATCGCGCCTGCTGTTTCGGCGATGGACTATAAACCGGTTATCCAGTCTCTCATGAACGACGTTTGTTCATCGTCGGAGAATGTGTCGGTTTGTATGTACCAGTTTTCAGCTGCTGTTAAGGCCGGCAAATCGATTGGCGAGAGCACCGAACTTTGTAAGGGTCTATCAAGTGACATGCGGGAGCTGCAGGACTGTGGCGAAAGCGAGTCATCGGCAGACTTTGTCGATGCACTATTTGAAACCAATCGGAGAGCAGTCGTATCAACGCAATAATCTATAAGGGCAATAACCGGCTATGTCCGGTTATTATTTTATGGGTCATTTCCCGATAAATTAAATCACCAAAAGCATTGTCATCGCCAAATATATAAGGGTAATACACCGAGTGTAGAATTTATTTAGGCAACACCTTCGAGAAAACGCGATTTATTTCTAAGACTTTGATTTATTTGTGAAATAAATTTTTTATCACCCCTTGCGAAAAACGCTTGATTTTATTTTTTGTATGTCGATAATTACTTACATCGAAAGCAAACATGCTGACGATAGACGAAAAACAAAATAAGTTTTCAATATTACATAAGGATTAAAATCATGTCTAACGTAACCATTTCTAAAAAATCCATCATTGATGCTGCTGTAGTTATCACTGACGAATTACAATTAAAAGCAGATCAAGCTACTCAGACTTACAACGAACATTATCAGAATGGCACGCACACCAAAGCAGATAAAGCTAACATGCTTGCAGCTTCGACTAAACTTGCATACTTCGTGAATAACGTTGTAAACGCAGTAAACGACGATAAGCTGTCTGGTGTCTTCTACTACGCGATTAAAGCAAGCAAGCAAACGCCAGAAGTGTTTTTCCGCGAAGCGATGACAAATAGCTACTCTCTCGAAAAGCTGGTTTATCTGGTTAAGTCTATCAAATCTGGTAAATGTGTGTATTCAGTCGCTGATATGTCAGGATCTCGCGTATTCGCTTTAATCGATATGATTAACGATGAGATCGACACGTTCACAAATGGTGCTGTTTTCGATTTGATGAATGAAGCAAAACAAGCAAATGAAATTAAGTTAGATGCAGGATATACGCAAGCCAACCAGCTGATTAATCTGTGTGAACGTCTGGGGCTGGTCGAGAAGATTAAAGGAATGGGCGCAGCCAAAAACGGATCACAGCAATATCGCTTTATCAAAAATGATTTTTATAACTATCTGGCTGACGCTTTCAAAGCATAAGTAGACGGATTCAGCGCCCACTATGGGCGCTAGTTTTAAGGATAAAAATCATGATTAGCTATGACCAGATCCGCGCGGAGTATCGCGCTAAATATCGCGCTTATAAACTTGAACTCATCGACGAATTAAGCGCCCAGCGTGACGCGCTAAACTTTACGTTCTCTGATTTGCTTAACAGCAAGCGAGACTGTAAACGGAAAAGAGAATATTTGCGCTTGTCTGAAATGATCGGAAAGTTGCAAAACAGCATTTAGCCACCAGCGCCCACTATGGGCGCTTTTTTTCGTTTCAGGATCTCCACCATAACGCGCCAACAATGGCGCGTTTTCTTTTATCTCGCGTTCACTCATTCACACCAAAAATAAGCGCCATAAACGCGCCAATTTAACGTGTTTTTACGTGTGGTAGTACATACCCATTACACACAGTAAAAAACACGTTATAGCGCGTTTAAAAGCGTTTTAGCGCGTGGCTTATTTTGTCGTGTCGTGGGCGTGATCGTCTGGTGACGCGATCCGCGCTATCCTTCGGGGCGTGTCGGCAATATTGGCGCGATCCGTGGGCGCTCACGTATCATTAGCACGTTGGCGCAACGTGTACGCGCTAACAATGCAGCGCAGATCACAGCGCTGGACGTATGGCGCAAAAACAGCTTATGTCCACCAGCTGGCGACGATTCTGGCGTCTCCCTCTATACAAATTTTTCCCATGAGGCGACCCCCGCCGTTTCCCGAAAATTTTCTGGCCGTTTCCCGTAGGTTGCCCGGATGGCTTTCTGCCCGTTCCTGAATTTCCCTGCGGGAGCTGGTGGACGGAAAGAAAGGGGCGTTTCCAGCCCCCTCCCCTCTTACTTGCCAGCCAGTATGTGAATCCGATTGCTGGCGTTCATCTCTTTCACGAACTCCCCACAAGTGACCTTCCACGAGTCGATACCGGCTTCGTAAATGACGTTTTTGCATTTAAGAGCATTGTCAGCAATCCGCACACCCTGCGCTGTTGCTTCCTGGTCTGTAAAGTCGAACGCTGACTCTGTTTTGATCCACACAGCAATCTGTGTTGCGAGCTCGATGAGTTTTGACTGACAGAACCGCCCGCTTCGAACCGGGAAGATAAACACCCCGAATCCTGAGGTGGTGACATAAGCTTTTTCGAAGACACGCGTGAATCGACGGTTGCAAATGATGTCGTTGGCGATCTGCTGCTTCTCTTTCCCGGACAGCTGGATGGTCTCTTCTTCGCGCCAGGCGCCCAGGATGTTCTTTTCAATATCGGAGTATGTGACAGAGATGGTGCCATGCGCGGGAGTGTTTACAGTGGCGATATAGTTCATTGTGATAATCCTTTAAACAACTTGTTTTCTCGTTGGTTTAATTATCGCAGTGGGTGTGAGGCGTCCAAGCGTTCTGTTTCGGCAGCTGGTCGCCGTCGGGAAGTCGGTGGGTGCTTCGGTAGCCTGGCGGTAAGAGGTGGGTGTTTTTAGCCTGCGGGAAAGCAGGTGGTAGTTAAGAGCCACCAGCATCGGTGGCCCTCCCCCTCTCAATGAAGTAATCCGATGTCGATGGCGTCGCCTGAATCTGTCACGCGGATCATCAGCATAGCGAAGGCATTCAGTGGATAGCCGGCGTGCCATTCCGGGAAGCGGTCATCGCGCATGAAGTCGGTAATGTCATAAACGCTATCCCGATAATGGAAGAAGCGGGAGCTGGTTTGTTCGTCCGGTTCGACGTGATCCATTTCTTTCTGCTCAGCCGGCGACAGGTCAAGCCAGGATTCCAGCCATACGTTTTCTGCTTTCGGGGAGATGGTGAAATCGGTCATGTGCGTTTCCTCACTGCGTTAATAACTTGTTTTCTTGTTGGTGTTATTATCGCAATACAGAAAAGGCATAAAACAACTTGTTTACGGGTTGGGGAAAATGGCGCGGGTTACGCGCCATTGGCTGGTTTACTGGACGTTGTAGACGGACTCAGGCAGATACTCTTCCAGAGAGCCGCCAGACACAATGGTGATGCCGTAAGAACCAACCCAGGTATTGTTGGCGCCCAGATTGCCCTCGATCATATCCTGAACCTGTGCCATCAGGCTTTCGAAAATGGTCTTCGGGTCTGTTCGATAATAGGCCTCAATGGCGGCCAGCAGATTGTCCGAACCATTTTTCACTGATTGCTCGCCGACGGCATAAACCTTCGAGCGATCGCGCTTAAGAGTTGTACGGGCCAGCTGGGTGGTCACATGCGGAACAGCCGATGCATCACGGAACTGAACGGTCAGCTGGGCCAGTTTATTGCCTTCTTCGTCAGTGCTGGATGCGTAGTACAGGTCAAATACTAAATCTTCTTTGGTCAAACTCATTTTTACCTCCATGTAAATGCGTCGTAATACTATCGCCGTAGGTAAGTACTTACAATACAAAAAAGCCCCGAAGGATCGACGGGGCTGTCGTAAATTCGACTAATCTGTGTAGCACATGACTAAGCTATGGCGAGGGTTGTTGCGCGTTGAATTTCCTGCTGGGCGACCTTGTTAACTTCCAGTAAAGCCAACTCCAGATCTGACTCCGGCCAGATAACTTGTTTAGCTACCCACCCTTTCGCACTATAGCGTCTGACGCTCATTACGATGCGCTTGCGAGAAGTTTCGCCGAAGACGACAACGGTCTCTTTGAAAAGTCGGATGACTGTGCCGTTGGCCACAATGTCCAGTAAAGTGATCGAACCGAGTACTGCAGGTTTGTCTTTGCGAGGCTGGAGTTTATCCAGTTTCAAAATCATCTCGGTATTCATTACACACTCCGTAAACAACTTGTTTTCTTGTTGGTGTAAATAATACCATTGTGAAAACGGCCACCAAGCGAAGCGTTCCGGCATTCCGCTGGCCGCAGGCCACAATCACGCAAAAGCCACCTGCTGGTGGCGTTTTTCATAGGGCATCTAATTCCATAAAGAAGGTCACATCCTCGCCTTCAACCAGTCGAGCGTCATCTGGCATCGTGTAGGCAAAGTCACCAGAGGCACCATTGTCGTACTCCTTCGACATTCTCACAGAGTCTTTGGCTAAATATTCATAACTGGTATCAAAATCTACCAGGGAGAGTTTCTCCGTGTTGTGTACGTGAACAGTGCCAAAATCACCATCCCCATACGTGTTAACCATCGCCAGCACGTTAGACAAATCTGGCGCGATGTAAAACTCATTCTGCCCCTCTACTGGTGACGTAATGAGAGCAGTGAAAGACGTTTTGGCAGCGTTACGAGTTGTAAAATAGTAATACCCAGACATTGCATTAACTCCTTTGTTTTCTTGTAGGTGTTATTATCGCAATAAGACATAGGCGAAAAAGCATTTTGTATCGTGAAGCACTGGAAAAGCAGTGAGTATCCGGGAACGTATCGGGAGCACTTTTTACATTATTCTTCTCAACGCGCACCGCAGGGCTGGTGGGCAGTATTTTCCTCTTCCCGAAAACCTACTGAAACAGCTTGTGACCCTCGAACGCTCTGGCAGAATACGTATCAACAGCTGCGCGCAGCGGGAAGAAAGCCGCCCGCGCACCAAACGGTGTACCGCCAGAGAATCAGCCGTCCCCGCGGCATTTTGTCTCTATACCGGCACACACCCTTTCCATGACGGGAACCCGGCCGTTTCCACTCAGGCAGCCAGCCTTTCCCCTGCGGGGACGCTCCCGATAGATTTTCGCGGTGGCCCTTTCACTCGTTCGACCGCAGGGATGTTACGGGGGATAAAATCAGGACTTGAATAAATACGGGAAAGAGAGCGATCCCCCTCCATCCCCTCTCTCTTATATCTGTGCTCTTTCCTGACTCGAATAACCTCTCTTATGGGGGACTCGTATCTCTCTTATTAGCGCTCTATACGGTGACCATTCGTATGGGAGAAAAGGCGACTTTCTTCTCTCTGCCGGTAAGTGGTTTTGCAGATGTTGTAGAGGTGGTTGTCTTGTGGTTTTCCTCTGGTCTGTATTCTTCGTTGTGGGGATAGTTCTTCTCTGGGTATGGAGTAATGGCGTGTGCGCTTTTCCTTTCGTTTACCTTGAGAGGTGGAAGTGTGGGTGATGTGGTTTCTGGTCTGTTGTCGTTCTCCGCATGTGAAGTAATGGCGTTCCCTGCTTATCAGGAATTTGCGTTATCTTTCGGGGTAAGAGTGGGTAAACGAGATGGCGCCGGGGACTGTTCTGGCCTGGCCTTGTCTGGAGTTTCTTCCCGGGTATTCTCTTCCGTGTATTTGGGGAATGGCGTTCAGAAAAATTGCCTTTCTCTCGTCGCTATTCAATGGTGGTCGAGATTTGCTTCATGGGGTCGGTAGCCTGGGGCAATGAGGTTGGTCTTTTCGGTAGCCTGGCAGGAAGAGGTGGGTATTGCCTGGGTGTGGGGTAATGGCAGTTCCTTTTCTTCGTTATCTTGTTTTGTTGTTTTCTTATTGCCTAAAACAATTTGTTTATATGCTCATTAAACGCAACGAGAGCCATTCTGAGCGTGTCTGTTTTGTGGTGGTATCAGGAGTCGTTTTTGGCGTTTTCGTCGCAGGGTGTTGGTCTCTGGTACGCTGCTTAACGGATATAAGAAGTGGCATGGCAAAACGTCAACTTTTGAGACCAAATCAGGGTAAAGCGTTGACTTTTCATTGATGTGTTATTTATTTGTTTTCTAGTGGGTGTTATGTGCGTAAAAACCTTGCCACGCCTGGAGTGTATGAGGTTGGAGGGTAGGGAAGAAGGGCGATCAACGAGTTCTTATAGAAATCCTCAATTAGTGACCGCCAATGTCAATAAGTTGTTTACTTGTATCAGTAAACAATCTTAATGATACTACAACGATCAAGATGCTATTGGATTGAATTCTCTAATATTATTCATTCAACATATAAAAATTCATAGCTCACATTTTGTTTACTTTTGCTTACATAGCATAGATCATCATCTAACCTAAGAATATTCCACTTGTGAGATGCTTAATGTTTAAAAAAAGTTTGCTTTGTCTTGCTATGTGTTTTTTATCAGGCTGTTCTAAACAGGCTGCTCCTAACTATTTTAATGGAAACTATTACATGGCCGGCGATGAGTCATGCACCCATATCAGACAGATAGGGTATGGAAGAGTCATGTGCTCTAATGATGAGGGTATCGAAACGGGCTACAGAGATGCGATGACACAAGCTGACATGAATTATTACCAGATGCAGCAAATGAATCAGCAAATGCAGATGGCACAATTAAATCAGCAGCTGCAGCAAACCGGGCAGTCATTCCAGAATGCAGGCCAGCAGATGCTACAGCAGAGTCAATCCTACACGGCCCCGCAGGTCCAGTCTTATGGCTCTTCAGGTAGCACGACTTATACTCAGGTGGGCAACAATATTATCGGGTCTGATGGTACTTCCTGTACATATGTTGGCCAGAGTCTTATCTGTAGGTGATCAAAGGGGAAGTGGGATTTCATTGGCACTCGTTATCCGCATCGCCAATATACCAAACTGATAGCAATGTCTTCATGAATCACATGAAGACATTACCCATCATGAAGCGTTTTCCCGACGGACAGTTCATCAGCATCCTTTGCTAAGTTGAATCCCAGAATTGTGCCCGTCAACTCAGCCGATAACACGGGGTTAGAAATGACCAGTCCCCAGTTAAGTCGCGATCGGTGATTGGATCAAAACATGCAATTGGCAACTGTTCGGAGTCTTCCGCGGTAACGTGCGCAGTGCTGATAACAGCTGTCTTGTAGGCTTCAGTGATTTTCTACATTACTTAACCCTTTTAACTAATTGTTTCCTTGTATTAGTTATTATCAGCGATAAGAAAAGGTAGAAAACATTTTGTTTGAGACAGTGCGGCTGTCTCGATAGTGTCATTACGATAATCAGGCGCATAGTGTCAAAGCTAAGTTCAGATGTCCGGGGCAGGGCAAAGCTGAAAAGCCCGCTCTGTGCCAGGAGCGGACATTGCTAAGAGTCCCGAGGGTTAATGAAATGGAATTAGATCAATATGCAAAGCTAAAAATTGAAGTAAGAAACCAAAAAGCATTAAACTGAGCGCAACGTAGGCGAAAATTTTATAACGAGCTTTTCGCCTACGGATTTTAACATTCCTCTCCCCGACCGTTGTTCCATCTCCCAAAGGCGTACCGTCCCCCACCCCTAAAGACACACCTTCATCATGTGATGGCTGAGGCAGCCCAAAGAAGAAAATTAGAATTACACCACAAATATTAGAAGTCAGCCCTATTGTATTTAGTAACTCTGGTGTCATGTTATTTGTCCTTTAATTTTTAGTCTTGGAAGAGAAATTATCTCTATTTTCTGTGCCCATTTCCCTTTCTCATCACACTATCAGCTCAAATGAAATCGTTATACAACACTCAACGGCCTCTGTCTGCTTTTCGCTCAAAGCGGACATTACAACTTTGCTGTTGCACATAGTCTGTCCCAAGCAGTGACTACGTTAAATTGAAGTCATCGAAATCGACAAACTCCATGTGTCTGGCTTCCACCTTTGCAAGAGTGAGCAGAAACAACATCCCCTCTCTTAGAGAGGTTGGTTGTTCGAGCAGGAACTCAAAACCGTCCACATGTGTCTTGCCCAACCAATAGCCGCCACCATACTGTCTCTCTCGCTGGAAAAAGACGCACTGGCCAGGTTTGAAATGTTTAAGTGTCTCGCCTCTGTAGACGATCTGATAACTGGTGTCTTTTCCGCCCATTTTGACCACCCCAAATACTGTATATTTAAACAGTAGTTCTTTGATGAAATGCGGTCAAGTTTGACGGTGGTGGTAATAACTTATTGGTGAAAACAAATTATTTAAGGCCATAATAATGGCCTTATCACTGTTAACCTTTCAAGAAAACAGCTGCCGATGGATACTCATAAAGTACTCGTGTGAGCTCCCCTTTGGATTTTGCATTCTCGAAGGCTTTCTCAGAGCATTGCACCCAAGTATTGCCGCCGACATTGACTTCGATGATCTTACCAGGCACGTTGTCCATTGCGGCCAACAATACAGTGGCCATTCGATGTGCGAGGTGGCTCTTTCCGTATGTGGCAATCACTTCGTTAAGCTCATTTCTGGTTATGGTTGATTTGGTCATACATCCCCCTCAACGACTGTGATGCCCAGTGACTCCAGAAGAGAGATAACCTGGCGCTTTGAGTATGCCGGATAGCTGTGGTCAGCGTAAGTACACGATGGTAGCGGCAGCTTCACGATGCGGGACTCCAGCTCGGCGATGCGATTAGCCTGCCAGTCAACGAAATCTGCAAGCCCAACACCTTTTTTGCGCAAACCGTAGTCATCCCTAAGCATGTCATATACATCTGCTTTGGCCTGCGCCTTCTCCAGCGCCTCTTCTTGATCGGTGATGATTTTTGATTTCTCGTCTGACAAGGCCAGCCACCTAATCTCCCGATCTCGACATTTCTCCAGTTTATCTACCAACGATAACGCGATTTTTCGCGGATGGTCTTTACTGCCAATTGCCTGATTTGAAAGCTCAGCGCGCAGTTGAGCCAGCTCTTGCTGCGCCAGTTCGGTGATATCAGTCATGCTGCACGCTCCATTTCTACCAGCCCGACACGAACCGCATTCAGGATGCGATCGAGGTATTGATAATTAGGGTTAGGCACAGAGGGCCATCGTGCGTAACATGGGTCGTCGCCAAAAAGCTCCAAAAGTTCGTTGCCAATACCGTAGTCGCAGCAACATGCCTTAACGTCATCAGCATTTTCAGCCTCATTCCACATTTCGCGAGCTTTCTCAGCATCAAGTTCCCGTTCGCGACGAAGCTTAATGATATGTGCCTTAACGAACGCTAGATTTGCTTCGTTATCGTCGTCAACCGAGCTTTCAAGTTGAGGATCTAAGCAACCAATCAGATAGTCATTGCTAACGCGCTTAATAAAGGCCTGAACAGAATCACCACCCATGGCGAACCAGGCAGCTGTCCATGCCTTGCCGAAGCAGGTGATTGTGATACGGCCCTTTCCGGGCTCGTAGTTTTCAATCATCACCCTGATTGGGTCGAGGCGATCGACGTCGGTAATAGTGAAAGCCATAACGTCCATTCGTTCTACTTTCATGCGCTCCCCCATGCGTTCCAAATCAGCGCCTTGTGCTTTTCAAAACGCTTCATGTGTACTGGCTGAAGACTGGCTATACCTTCCACTACCACATCACGAGCTTTAATCAGTAATGCATGCTCGATACCTTTTTTCTCCAGAAGGTCAACGACACGCTCGTCGGCGCCAATTTCCTTATTCTCAAATAGGACCTTGAGCATTAACTCTTTTTCAGCGAGATAGATAGCCGAAAACTCAGGATCGCGGTCGACGATAGACGACGTGTTATCCAGCAGATCAGCCAGCTTTATCATGCGTGTCTGCATATCAAGGCTTTGTGACAGCTCCAGAACGTTAATAACGAAACGTTGCACCCGATTTCCGTCTTCTGGTTTGGCTATATTGGTGAGGGCCAGCACCATTTCAGCGACACGCTCACCGAAGTGTTCCCGAACCATCTCAATGGTTACATGGGTATCTTCCACTACGTCATGCAGTAATGCTGCAATCTGCATCTCAACAGTACCGCCATACCAGGCAACTATTGCTCGGACTGAGTCTGGATGGTGGATGTAATCCTCACCTGTATATTTCCGTTTCTGACCAACACCGCCATGAGCGCCGGCAGCAAACATGAAAGCTTTAGATACACTCGACATTCTTATCTCCATTGTTTACTTAACTTGTTTATTTTCACAGATAAGAAAAGGCAGAAAACAAGTTGTTTAAGGCTATTGATATAGCCTTAAATTGGTGAAACCAGTTACGACCTCATCATGATGCGGTGGCGTGTAGGTTTTGCCGCTGCAGTGTCTTGACCTGTTCTTCAAGCTCACGCACATACTCAACGAGAGATCCGCCTGGCGGTATTTGGCACTCTTCCATGAGTTGAAAGTAAACGTCGGCTGCCGCGCGAATGTTTGAGCCTTTGGTTAGCTGATCACTGAGCAGTTCGTCGCGCTCTTTCATAAGCCGCACGCATTCTCCATTGCGTTGGTCGACTACAGCCTCCAGCTCTGCGATGCGATCGCCTGGCGTTTTGCACCCCTTACGTTGAGTCGTAACAGTGAAATATCCAAGTTCAGGAACGTCGTAGCTCAATTCCAGATAGTTTTTTGCACCGTGTCGAACAAATTCGCCGGCGAACATGGTGGCGAACATGGCAGAGGCCAGCTCTCCGTTAAACAACGATTCCAGATCTACAGGAGTGCCAGCAGCAAGAGCGGCACGCGCAGCCTCTATGACATACATAAACTCATCATAATGTCTGGCGCGTTTCTCCAGCTCTGCCCACTGCTGACTAGTTCGACGCACCAGGTACTCAATAAAAATCAGCGCTGATTCGTCGGCGTCGCCTTCAAATGAGACCTTACCTTTATCGACAATAATCGTGCCCACAGCGGTTTGGTTGTTGCCCTGAAGGCAAACTCTGAAAGGAGTATCCGTGCTCATCGGTGATACAGCCTGTATATCCATAGAAGTGGCTTTATTCCTGCTTTCCATGTGTATTTTCCTCTTAATTTCGCGTCATCATTCTTACATAAAATAAGTATGTAGTTACCTATTATTTTGTGCGTTTGAAGACATACACACTGACAGTTATCCCCGTGTGATCAAACTCGCCTGTGAACGACTTACCTTTGGCGTAGACGAAATTATCCAGCATCATCCAGTTCAGTGTTGGTGAGTCCCCCGGCAAAACAGCAACAAGGCGCCCACCGACTTTCAGATGTCCCAGCCCAGCCAGCGTGTGTTCTTTGTGGCGCCCGAGAGAGTAGGGTGGATTCATGACTATCTTGTCGAAGAGGTAGCCTTCATTGTCAACAGACCACTTCATGAAGTCACAGCAGACTGTGTTCACGTAGCCTTTTCCAAGAAGGATGTCAGCAAATAGCGGCGCAACCTCAATACAGGTCACGTCCTCAGGATTCGCCTCAATAAACGTAAGCAGATCTCCGCGACCAGCTTCCGGCTCCAGCAATGTTTCGCCAGATTTCAAGTCAACGACCTTGGCCACGTATTCCGCGATTACGCGAGGGGTAGGGTAGAACTGATGTGATTTTGCATCCGGGATCAAACCTGTCGCCACAATCGTATTGAGTGTTTGACCGATCTCATACGGGAACTGCCAGTGCTTTTTATCCTGTACGCCGCCAATGAAGCTCAATGTGCGCTCCAATTCTTCAACCTGCGACTTCTGGAGACTGGAATCAGAGAAGTACCAAACCCCCTTGTCTTTGCTGAATCGCCCGTCACGTAAAGTGGATCGAACGGGCTCAGAGATGGTCTTTTGAATGAGGCCAAACTCCTTAGGAGCTCTGGTTTTTGGGGCTGTTCGGCAGGGGGCAGGTATAGCGGCCGGCATACTGTACGCCAGCACCTCATTAAGCTTCCAGGCAACATCTGGGTGGATCTCAAAATGCACATTACCGTTCTTGAACATTTTCACGCGCATGAGGTTACCATCCACGTTGATCCAATCACCCGTCTGGCAATCATTTGCCCGGTACGCAGCCGATAGCATCTCTGTTGTGCGGTTAATGGTGATGAACTCCTTATGCGCAAAGAAATACAGCATTACGCGCAGGTCATCGATGTAATCCTCTTTCCGATAGTTCACGCTGACACTATCCCGCCAGAACTCTGAAATGCAGCTGGCGATGATCAGCCGCTCGCTAAAGCCGTTCGTTTTATTGGTCTTGTGCGCAGGGCTCAGCGCCTTAAACAAACCGTACACGCGCTCAGAGAGATATTTATGCCTGTCATTCAGCAGATTGACCATCGTGGGGATGACCGTCTCTGCTTTGAACTCAGGTACGCCAACGAACTCCTTAACCTTCATCTGGTAGCCGGTTCTGTCAGTCTTGATGGTTTCCTGCTTGCCTTCTATGAACTGTTCGCGCCATTCATCTCGGCGGGAAGCTGGCATGATCAGCAGAACGTTTGTCATATCCGTGACCTTCTTCCAGTATTCGGCCCAGATATTCTGCTTCACCCACTCAAGATCGACCTTATCCAGCCAGGCTCTGTTGAAACGAGTGCGTTCGTCATCCGGCCGGTGGTTGAGTCGAAGCAGGCGGTTAATCATGTTGTGACGCTCATCGCCATAAACGAAGTCGTGAACCTGGTGCATGAACGCAATCTCTTTCTCGCACTCGGCCACGATGTCATGGATGACGTTCATCTCTTTGCTGTGGTCGATACCGGTGTTCGAAGCAAAAGACTCAAGGACAGAAAGCGCTGTACTCATAATTTCACCATATAAACAATTTGTTTTCTTATTGGATTTATTATCTCAGACAAGAAAAGGCGTAAAAGATCTATACAGAGGGCTACGGAGGAGGGGAAGGGGGCTCTCGCCCCCTTGCTATTTCAGGTTCAGTGGCTGACTTGCTGCATCTTGTGCGGCTGGTCATTTAGATCGTGGCGATGGGCAAGTTCTCGCATCATGTCTTCGATACGGCTCTTCGCTTCATCCATATTATCCGCCATCGCACCAAGCAGCTGGCGAATAGCAGCGGGATGTTCATCGCCGGTTAGCTCTGGCATTTTGAACCCGTTATGGGCTGCCATTAGTTTGAAGGCGGTAATTAACATGCCTAAAGAAGACTTAAGGCTGGCGATCTCCCGCTCTTTGCTTTCAATGCCTATATTGTCTCCGGAGAGATCTGGCGCCGGCGCGCATTTTGGTTCGCTCATCATGTCCAGAGTTGCCTGCAGTTTATTGGCACGTTCATGCTCTTCCACATACGCCCCGCCAAAGTGACGAGCAAGCATCAGGATTTTCATTGGTTCGTCAAATAAGTCCATGACCTGGACGATGGCCATGATGCGTTCCAGCGGATGAGCGTCACCATGACCAGTTATAGAATCAAGCATCCCTACGAGTTTTTTAGCCCCGACTTCATTAATGATCTTCTTTACTTCAGCGTTAGCGGCGGTGCATTTATCACACATGTGTTTTTCCTTAATTGTTAAAATAATTTGTTTTCTTGGTGGCTTTATTCTGACAATTCAGAAGAGGGGGGCAAACGCGTCATAACGGTTAAACCAGAAGAATCGAGGGCCAGGTGGCCCTCGGCGATCACTTCGATTTTTTAAGTAGAGGTTGGGCAAAGTAGATAGCCAATCCAACCAACACGCCATCTGCCGCGATAGACATCAGTTTGCCAGTGAAGTCCACCAGCACGACCAGCACGAGAAGAATGGCGACGACGGCCAGCCTTAATTTCTCTGCCATTAGATGTACGCATCCAGAGATAACTGCAGCGCCTGAGCAATTTTCTTCAGCACAACCTCTTCTTCTTCGCCGATGCCATCCTGATCGGCAATATCCAGGCAGAGACACAACACATCAACGGCTTCTGGAGTGCCGGCGACATCAGCCAGCTCCCGAAGAGCCTGTGCGTTGGCGGAACGAGGAGAAGCTTCATAGCGAGCACGAATATTGCTGCTCATCTGCGCGATCTCACCCGCGAACGGTGAGAAAGCTGGCAATGCGGAGATGGTCTTCTCCAGAATAGCGATTTCTTTTGCATCACAGTTGCCGTCTGCATAAGCGATCATGTATGCGCCCCAGACAGTAGCTTCGACCGCATCGCGGTTCTCCATTTTTTTAACTTCAATAACCGCTTTACGAGTTTTCTTTTTGAAGAAACCTAACATGTGTTTTTCCCTATATGTTATGCGCTTAAACAAATTGTTTTCGTATACAAATAAACATTAAGGCAGCAAAGAGAGCCTCCAAGGCTTCAACCCCTACGCCCATTAACAGAACCCGAGAACAGAGCCGATCGGTGGGACAAAAATCCCCACAACACGAGCGATCGTCATACCTGAGTGAAGAAATAAGTCACCGTGTAGTGCCAGCTTAACGATGTTTGAGATCCAGCCACCAACCGCCAAAAGCAGAATGGCTATCCAAATGAATGACCAGTTTTTGAGTAAGAAGATCACGCCATCACCTCAGTCGCAGCAGGAGGAAGATCCGGAGTCGCAGGACGAACTTGAGGAATCGAATCCAACCGCATCCCATCCAGAGTGGCAGACCGGGGCATGGTGGTGATGCTGGTTGTGCTTTCCGTGACTGGTGCCGGCGTCTGCTGCGAAACCGTTTTGCATGAGTCCGGCATCAGCAACGCCTGAGTCGACGGTATTGCTACGGCTGCCAGACAAATCGTGATCAGCCCGTAGGCCATTGGAAGTAGTCTTTTTCGTTGAAATTGATCCATCTGAGCTCTCCATGCGCGTTTGATTGGCTCGCACGCCCCAGGTGTCTCGCAGGATTTTTGCGGTTCGGGTCTTCATCACTTCCCCCATTGCCACACGAGCCCCCAGGTTAGAGATGGCCACCGCATGGTCATCCAGACGAAGATCGGAAGAGCGTCGTGTAGGGAAAGAGTGTAGATCTCGGTGGTCGCCGT
>OGEO01000209.1_pt1 | contig 68491 bp, 57 predicted proteins | sample 1570661 | NCBI WGS metagenome assembly OGEO01 (sample SAMEA2582142, study PRJEB24529) | metagenome | biome: Human gut stool | place: China | collected 2011
ATCGATTTATCGACGATAATAAAAATATATTTGGTTTAAGATGGCTATGCAATAAGAGTGTGTGAACCTCTTTCTTTTGTGTTTTGGTGGTACTTAACACTTTACAAGAAATTGGTTCCTTTTTCAATAGAAACCCTAACTTTTGAGTTTACACAAACTATTATAAACTATATCTTATAAATACGTTCTTTATTAGTCTACCAACGATCAATAATATAAATTTTTCTCAACACCGCTATCCAAACGCATGTAACCTATTTTTATAACTTCTGGACAATTTGTCCAGAAGTGGGTTCTTACTCTTCCTGCTCCGCCTGATTATCTTTTTCCAATCTATGAATAATTTTTTGAATCGCCTTCTTTCTCAATCTGTTAATTGTTTGCTCAGACATTCCCTCCGTTATGATAGCTTTATATGGCTTTTTATCTACATAAATTGCTTTTAATATTTCCTGCTCCCTCGGTGATAGTTGTAGGTAATACAAATAAACATGCTTCACCTGATCTATGGAGTCTACAATCTGAAGCATATTCTTGTAAATTTCTTTCTGATAATTTTTCTTTTGCTTTTCATAAAGCATATAAATATCATCCAACCCTTTTATTTCTTGGCTCTTGCTTCCTTCCTGATCATTTGACGGACTTCTCAACTGTAACATTTCAATCAACTCTCCTGCATCTTCATATTCTCTTGAAAGCATTTCTAGTCTCTTACGATATCCTTCCAACAATTCTTCCCGTTGGCTCAATATCTCAGTAACATCTTTCTCTGTTAGCTGATTCACGTTTTCCATTCGCGGCCTCCCATGTTGTTGATCTGCCCTATATGGGCAGAAAAAGAGCCGCCAAACATGATTTGACCGCTCTTTTCGTGATTTTGTATTCAGTTTTCACTTCTGGACAATTTGTCCAGAAGTTTATCAATAACCTAATCTTCTGCTATACTTAACCATTTCTTATCAGCATACTTCTTGCACATCAGAATCTGCGTAATGCCGTATTTCCTGCTGATAATAGTGATCAATAGTGCTTGGTGCATTAAAAAGTGCAACAAGCAGATAGGCTTTTATGTTTGCTATTTTTGTAGTTGTATTTTTTATGCAATCCATGACGTACATAACATGATTACTTGTTAACCGCAAAAACTTGGATCTCACATAGTCACAAGAGTATACATAACCGCTAATTTTGATAGTCTCACTTTTTGTACAAACCACATCGCAGATAATGACAAACAACTCCTTTAGTAGATCCTTATCCATATATACTACATCATTAGTCATATAAAAGTCATAATCCAGATTCTTTTTGATTTGCTGTATGTAGGCATCAGTATTACCAATCGTATCTATCTCATCCTTACAAGCCTGATCTGCCTGACTAGATAGATTAGATTGATTGATATAGTTATAACTCTGATTGTTATAGTTATTATTGTTATAATTAGGGGCAAGGTTTTTAACCTCCAGAGGTAAAGATTCTTTTCCACCAGAAGTTAATGTTTTTTCATTCCAGAAGTTAAAATCTTTTACTTCTGGGAGTTCACTTTTTTTACTTATGCCCGAATTAACGCCTACATTGGGTGAAATTTGCTCTTTTTCTTTAAAAATCTCCTCAGTTTCGACCATCTCTAAACCGTATGCTTCATTATTGAAGTTAAAATCTTTTACTTCTGGAAGTTCATCTTGTTTACCCTCACTAGTAATATTCTCATTACTCATTACAGGCTTATTTTCTTCAAATGTGTCCGCAGCATCGGAGCTTTCTTCATCTTGTTCCTGACTATCTTCAAGCACAGCAAAATTTTTTACATAGATAATATCTGGCTTTCCTAACCCTTTTCTTTTTCGTTCAATCAGACCAAATGAATCCAATTCCTTCATAATTTTCACACATGTAGGTTTTGAACAATTAATATCTTCCATCACATTACTGATGGAATAAATAATATATGCTCTATTCTCATTATCCAACCAGTGATTCTTCATTGAAAGAGCCATTCTGTCTAACATAAGTCCATACAAAAGCTTTGCATCACTGGACAAGCCTTTAAAATGCTGATCTTTTATTAGCAATCTCGGAATCCGATAGAATGAAAACTGTTCCGATTGTACTCCATAATAATAATCAAACTTTAATCCTTCTTCCATCACTGTATGTCCTCCTGTGTCTTCTTCCATTCCTCTAACAGATGAAGAATAATGCTTTCCATCTCCTCGCTGCTGTAACGATCATCAAAGTACTGGCTGAGCTTATCCATTTTCAACGTAACTTTTCTTTTATGAACATTTTTCTCTTCCAGAATTAGCCTTACCACTGTCGATGTCAGCTCATTCTTCTTCTCATACTCTTTCAACTTTGCTGACTGTCCCATGCTTACTGTGCACTTACTTCGTTCAATCGCATCCGCCACAATCTGCTGCGACTTCTTAGACAGAAACGACAGATCTACTCCCTGTGAAAATCCCAGTCTTTTCTCATCTACCATCTGGAGCATCTGGTCTGACAATCTGGATAACCAGATATATCTCTGCACTTTCTTTGAATTTTCTCCGGCAGCTTCCCCCACCTGATCAAGTGTACTCTTTCCAGATTTCTTTCCCTGATGCTTCAATGCCTCATATTTGAGTGTATATGCTTTTGCTTTTTCGCTTGGTAAGATACTTTCTCTCTGGATATTAGAATCAACCATCATAATAGTTGCTTCATCATCTGAATAATCACGAATGATAACTGGCATTTCTGTCTTTCCGGCTAATTCCGATCCATGCTTTCTGCGATGTCCAGCGATCAGCTCATAGCCGCCCTCAGCTCTTGGTCTTACAATACCCGGAATCAGCACACCATGCTCTCGGATACTTTCTGCAAGTTCTTCCATTTCCTTATCATCATTAACATGAAACGGATGATTTTTAAACGTGTGCAGCTCACTTAATGTTACATTCACAATCTGATCAGATGCTACTGGCGCTTTCGCGCCAAACAACTCGTCATAACTGCTCAATTTTACCTTTAATGCACTTGCGTTTTTACTCATTTCCTAATACCTCCTCCGTTAAAGACTGATAAGCCTTTGCTACCTTTCCATTTGGATCATGCTTATAAATACTTGTTCCTTCTGCTGATATCTCTGCGGCTCGTACCGACATCGGAATGCTGCTGTTAAAGATCCGTACTCTACTACCATAGTTCTCGATCAGCAATTTACTGATATCCCTTGCATAAGTGGTGCGGCTGTCAACCATGGTCATCAAAATGCCCTCTATTTCCAGTCTAGGATTGATTTGACGTTTTACCTTGCCAATTGTCTTAATCAGCTGTTCTAATCCTTTTACGGGCAAATATGCTGCTTGTACGGGAATCAAAATACTATCTGCTGCCGCTACTGCATTGATTGTAAGCATTCCAAGTGACGGCATACAGTCAATCAAAATATAATCATATCTGCTACGCTGTTCTTCTATGTAAGAACGAAGCACAGTTTCTCTGCTCATTACATTTACCAGTGACACCTCAATGCCTGATAGCTCAATATTTCCCGGCATCAGATCAACGCCTTCCTCGTGTCTTAAAATACCATACTCTACATCCATTTCTTTTTCGTTGATAATGTTGCCCATTACATTTGCAAGCGTAATATCAAGCTTGTCAGGTTCTCTATAGCCAAGACTTGCAGTAAGACTTCCCTGTGCATCAGCATCAATAAGCAGCACTCTCTTTCCCTGTCTTGCCAGTCCAATTCCAAGGTTACTTGTTGTCGTTGTCTTTCCTACGCCACCCTTCTGATTTGCAATCGCGATAACACGGCAATTATTCTGTTCACCCATGATCAATTCTCCTTTATCTCTTTATTGCTCTGTAGTTTTTCTTGTATTTATTTCCATATAACATCTGTAATACCTTGTTGTGCCCTTATTGGTATACAGATCTGATGTTTCTAAAACCTTAACTTGAAGATGGTTCTTCATAAGTTTTTGAAACCACTCAATATCCCCCTTTGTTCCCATCAGTCTTATTTTCAGCACTTGTCTTTATCCTCCTGTAAGTTCACTAAGCTTTCGATTGCAGGATGTATACTCAGGATAACGGATCTGAACTGCCTGCCAGAAGTATAGTGCATACTCACAGCAGAACAGTTCTTCCACGCTATACTGTCTGCACTCGTACAGCTGCTCATCTGTGGTAGTATCTTCGTCTACACTCGGTGTTCCGTTGCAATATAAGTTGAATGCCATTCGCACTATCTTCTTACTTCCGCCTGTCTGCCAGCCCTCATATAAGCACGCTGGCTTGACGCAGCCTGTCTCAAAGTCATAGATACGGTCAATGTTTCTTCTTGTATCATCGCTGATACCAAGGCAGTAACACAGTGCCATGTGGTATTCGTCCTGATATTGCACCTCTTTTAATTTTTCATAGTAGAATTTTTCATGGGCATTACTTTTAAACATAATGCCGTTTTCTGTTTTGTTTGTTGCACCTAACGCTGTACTGTTCATATTGACTCTCTCCTTTTTCTTTTAGATTTTTTCGACAATAACACAAAAAGGACACCTTCCCAAAATTTCTTTTGGGAAAATGTCCTCGTAGCACACCAAAAATTCACTTTTTCTAGGTACAACAAATGTAATATCACTTATTATCACGTATTATACAACAAAAATTTGTTGTAGTACACAACTTTTTCTACATTTTTTTAACTTTTTTAATACAGCTTTGCGCCTGCCGGGATTCTGTCATTTACCATCAGAAGGTTCAGTCCTTCATGACCATCTTCCTCATGCACTGCTGAAATCAGCATACCTTCGGAATCAATTCCCATCATCTTTCTCGGCGGCAGATTTACGATAGCGATTGCTGTCTTACCAACCAGTTCTTCCGGCTCGTAATACTCATGAATACCGCTTAAAATCACGCGATCCTTACGTTCTCCATCGTCTAATGTGAACTTAAGAAGCTTCTTTGACTTCGGTACTGCTTCACATGCCAGGATCTTAACTGCACGGAAATCTGATTTTGCAAATGTCTCAAAATCAACCATTTCCTTGAAGATTGGCTCGATCTTTACGTTGGAAAAATCGACCTTTTCTTCTGCCTTTGGAGCCTCCTCAACTGGCTTTGCAGCCTTCTTATCGGAGTCGAGTGACTTCATTGTCGGGAACAGAAGAACATCTCTTATTGCTGCTGAATCTGTTAACAGCATTACAAGACGGTCGATACCATATCCGATACCACCTGTCGGCGGCATACCTACTTCCAGTGCGTTCAGGAAGTCTTCATCGGTATGGTTTGCTTCCTCATCACCAGCATCAGCTGCTGCATCCTGTGCTTTGAAACGCTCTCTCTGGTCAATCGGATCGTTTAACTCAGAATATGCGTTACACATCTCCCAAGTATTGATATACAGCTCAAAACGCTCTACCTTGTTAGGATCGGACGGCTTCTTCTTTGTAAGCGGAGAAATTTCAATCGGATGATCCATAATGAATGTCGGCTGAATAAGCTTATCCTCACAGTACTCCTCGAAGAACATGTTGATGATATCGCCTCTCTTATGACGTGCCTCATATTCAATCTTATGCTGATCAGCTAATGCCTTTGCTTCCTCATCAGTCTTAACCTGATCAAAATCGATGCCGGCATACTGCTTGATAGCACCAATCATAGTAAGACGTGCAAATGGCTTGCCAAGATCAATCGGTGTTCCATTATAAGAAATCAGTGTGCTGCCGCATACCTTTTCAGCCAGATAACGGAACATGCTCTCAGTCAGCTCCATCATACCTTCATAATCTGTGTATGCCTGATACAGCTCCATCAGAGTAAACTCTGGATTATGACGTGTATCAACACCCTCATTACGGAATACTCGGCCAATCTCATATACTCGCTCAAGTCCGCCAACAATCAATCTCTTTAAGTACAGCTCAAGAGAAATACGAAGCTTTACATCCTCATCAAGTGCATTGTAATGAGTTTCAAATGGTCTGGCAGCTGCACCACCTGCATTAGAAACAAGCATTGGTGTCTCTACCTCCATGAAATCTCTTCCATCGAGGAAATTACGGATTTCCTTGATAATCTTAGAACGCTTAATAAAGGTATCCTTTACCTCTGGGTTCATGATCAGATCGACATAACGCTGACGATAACGGATATCGGTATTCGTCAGGCCATGGAATTTCTCCGGAAGAATCTGAAGACTCTTAGAAAGCAGTGTAATCTCAGCAACATGTACAGACTTCTCACCTGTTTTTGTGGTGAATGGTGTACCCTTGATACCTACGATATCACCGATATCCATTTTCTTAAATGCCTTATATGCATCCTCTCCAATGCTGTCTCTTGCCACATAGCACTGAATATTGCCGTCTCTGTCCTGAATATTGCAGAAAGATGCTTTTCCCATAACACGCTTGCTCATCATACGGCCTGCGATGGAAACATCCTTTCCTTCAAACTGCTCGTAATTGTCCTTAATCTGCTGTGTATGTGCAGTTACATCATACTTTGTGATGGTAAAGGGATCATTTCCCTGCTCCTGCAGCTCAGCAAGCTTCTCGCGGCGTACCTTAAGAAGCTGATTAATGTCCTGATTATTATCCGCCATCGTATAAAACTCCTATCTTTAATATCTCTTTACGTCTAATACCTGATACTTTACTTCATTGCCCATGAAGTCTACTTTAATGATGTCGCCTCTCTTTTTGCCAATCATTGCCTTTCCAAGAGGAGACTCATTGGAAATCTTGAACTCAAGGCTGTTCACCTCTGCGGAACCAACGATAGAAAACTCCATCTCCTCGCCAGACTCCAGATCCTTTAAGGTAACTGCTGAACCAAGGTTTGCAACATTGTGGTCAATATCATCATCAGAAATAACAACTGCATTCTTGATCAGGTTTTCCAGTTCCTCAATCTTTGCCTCGTTGTCACGCTGCTCGTCTCTAGCTGCATCGTACTCAGCGTTCTCGGAAAGGTCACCCTGCTCACGTGCCTCTTTGATCTTATCTGCAATCTCCTTACGAATGATCACTTTACGCTCATGTAACTCGTCTTCCAGCTTTTTCAGACCTTCGACGGTCATCATTTTCTTTTCTGCCATGACTGTAACCATGCCTTTCTACGGCCTGCCTGCAGGCTCATTAATATTATTGATTTCATACTTTAACTTAAAGAAACGACAAAAGAACCTTCTGTCGCTCAAATTATTATATCGGAAACAGCAAACCTTGTCAACAGACTTTTTAGCTCCTCATAGGTAGTAATTTGATTAACCTCCTGGCGGAGTTTGGAAGATCCCGGATACCCTGCCGTGTACCACGCAACCTGCTTTCTCATCTGCAGCATTCCCATATGCTCACCTACATATTCTATCTGCATTGATGCATGACGAAGAATCATCTGACATACTTCTTCGTAGGTTGGACGCGGACTAATTGGCTGTCCTTCAAATGATTCCTTTAATTCTCTAAAGATCCATGGATTTCCCTTAGCTGCACGCGCCACCATAATTCCGTCACAGCCGGTTTCCTCCATCATTTTCTTTGCTGATGATGCATCTGTGATATCACCATTTCCGATAACAGGAATTTTAACCGCTTCTTTTACCTGACGAATGATCTCCCAATCTGCCTTTCCACTGTAATACTGCTGTCTTGTCCGTCCATGAACTGCAACTGCTGCTGCACCGCTTTCCTGTGCAATTCTTGCAATCTCGACGGCATTTACGCTTGATTCATCCCATCCACGGCGAATCTTCACCGTTACAGGCTTTTTTACCGCTTTTGCCATAGCTTCTATAACTTTTCCGGCAAGAATTGGATCCTTCATGAGTGCCGAGCCCTCATGATTATTGACAACCTTTGGAACTGGGCATCCCATATTTAAATCGATTATATCATATGGGCCTTCCTCTAGTTTTTTTGCCATATCCGCCAGAAGCTCTGGCTCACTTCCAAACAGCTGCACGGCAAGCGGATGCTCACCATCTTCTGTTTCTAAAATTGGCTCTGTATTTTTGTTGTGATATGACAATGCCTTTGCACTGACCATCTCCGTATATAAAAGTCCACAGCCCATTTCCCTGCAAAGACGACGAAATGGCAGGTCAGTTACCCCCGCCATCGGCCCTAACGCAACAGGATGGGAAATTTCTACTGTTCCTATCCTCATAAAATTTCTTTTCCTGCCTCTTCTACTGTTTTATTCAAAAACATCACGCGATAGTACATCTCAAGCGATGACATTAATTCACGCTTTTGTCTTTGTAACTGATGCAGCTTTAATCCTGCACCAATATCATCATAATAATAATCCATATCATCTGCCGTTGTCTTCATAATCAGTGTTCCGTCCGGCTCAAACTCAAGCGTCAAAATGCCGCCTATGTCTTCGGTAAACCAGACACACATGATTTGAAGTTCCTGTTTAACAGCATCCGGCAGTGCTGAAAATTCCTGATTCAGATAGTATTTCTGATCGTATGAATTTGCTCCGCAGAGCACTACATTTTGTTCCATGGTGTTCCTCTTTGTGCTTTCTTCTAGTTTTGCAAAAAGCCCACTCGGTGAAGTGGCTTCGCTCAGTAACAATGCTTACTTATACATACCCGTAAATGCCCCTCACAGATACCTCTCCCGCGATGACTTCCTCGACTTTTCCATCTTCGCGCTGTACAAGGAGTGCGCCGTCCTCTTTTATTCCAAGACAAATTCCCTGCCAGGCGCCTGACGGTGCCAGCACATTAACGCGATTGTCCTTATTTGCCAGGCGGCTTTCATACTCAGCCTTTAAATTTTTCAGACTCTCTGCGCTTACAAATTGTTCATATAAAACTTCAAATTCTTCGAGAACCTTTGCCAGAAGTTCATTTCGAAGAAGCGTTTTTCCTGTCACAAGTTTTAACGAAGTTGCAGTGTTTTGAATTTCCTTTGGAAAATCGGTCACCTGGACATTTATGCCAATTCCTACAATCACATAATGAATCTGATCCATATCAGCACTCATCTCTGTTAAAATGCCGCAAAGCTTCTTTCCCTGATAGACAATATCATTTGGCCACTTGATCTGTGTTTTGATGCCGGCAAATTCATCAATTGCGCGGCTTACTGCAAGCGCTGCAACTAATGTAAGCATGGATGCGTTTTCCGGCTGAATCTGTGGACGAAGCAACATAGAAAACGCAAGTGCACTTCCCTTTGGTGTCTCCCAATGTCTTCCAAGACGGCCTTTTCCTGCCTCCTGCGCATTAGCCACAGCAACGCTTCCATTAGGTGCGCCCTGCTCTCCTGCAAGCTTTAATCTTGTATTTGTAGAATCGGTGACATCATAGACCATGAGATTTTTGCCAAGCCATTTTGTATTAATGCGGCTTGCACAGCTCTCCTTAGTCAAAATATCCGGTTCTTTTTTCAGGCTGTACCCTTTATTTCGCACTGCCTCTATCTCGTATCCGTCCTCTTCTAAGCTCTTCATTACTTTCCACACTGCTGTTCTTGAAACATTCAGGTGATCTGAAAGCTCCTGACCAGATAAAAAACCTTCTGTGCTTTGCAAAAGCTCCAATAATTTCTGTTTCACAGACTGCCTCCCAAAATTGTTAATATACTCGCCGTCAGAAAGCTCACCATAAATGTAGCGCCTATCAGATACAATATGCCGCCTGCCAGATGGCTTTTGTCCTCACCTATAGTTCGGATTCCTCTTGCTAAAAACAAAAGTGCTGCCGCTGCAAATGCGATAATAAAGAAATACTCATAATGTTTCCAATCCACCACCAGAATCACAGCTGATATGACGATCAATAATGACATAAAAATCTCTGTCAGCGCGAATCCCCATCTTTTGCGTCTGTGTTCCATAGCCTAACAAAACCTCCGGTTAAATGGTTGCTGCAATCACAGCTTTAATCGTATGCATACGGTTTTCTGCCTCATCAAATACAATTGACTGGCTGCTCTCGAATACTTCATCTGTCACTTCCATCTCAGTCAATCCAAACTTTTCTGAGATTTCTTTTCCTATTCCTGTATTTAAATCATGGAATGCTGGAAGACAATGCATAAATACAGCCCCCTCTGCTGCATTATCCATAGCTGCCTTATTTACCTGATATGGAAGCAAATCGTGGATACGCTCCTCCCATACTGCAGCCGGCTCGCCCATGGATACCCATACGTCAGTATAAATGACATCTGCACCTGTCGTTCCTGCCTTAACATCCTCTGTCAATGTAACAGAACCACCGCTTTCCTTTGCAAATGCTTTACACTGCTCAACTAGACTTTCATCTGGGAAGTATTTCTTATTAGTGCAGGCAGTAAAGTGAAGTCCCATCTTACTGCAGGCGATCATTAGGGAATTACCCATGTTGTATCTGGCATCGCCCATATAAGTAAAATGAATGCCTTTTAAATGACCAAAATGCTCGCGGATTGTTAAAAGATCTGCTAACATCTGAGTTGGATGAAATTCATTTGTTAAGCCATTCCAAACCGGCACTGATGAATATTTTGCCAATTCCTCGACAATTGCCTGGCCATAACCACGATATTCAATTCCATCGTACATGCGGCTTAACACTCTTGCTGTATCTGCAATGCTTTCCTTTTTTCCAATCTGAGAACCTGACGGATCCAGATAAGTTACGCTAATCCCAAGATCATGTGCTGCTACCTCGAAGGAACAGCGTGTTCTTGTGCTTGTCTTTTCAAAAATCAGCGCAATATTTTTTCCGCGAAAAGTATCAACCAAAATACCTTCTTTCTTCTTATCCTTTAAGTCTGCCGCCAGATCAAGCAGGTAAGTAATCTCCTCTGGTGTATAGTCAAGCAGTTTTAAAAAATCTCTTCCTTTTAAATTCATTGCAAACCTCATTTCTGCTGCGGCTGCAGCGGCTGTCTTGTAAAGCTGACATTCATCATTAGTATAAATTTTCAAAACATAATTGTCAAGAAAAAAGGATATATTAGTCTAATACCAGTTTCCCATTTACTACATGATAATCACGATAACGGTGGCGAAGCAACTTTTTTCTCATATACGAAAACGTGTACGCTTCTCCTTTTGCTGCTGTCATCTTTAACAGGTATTCCAGCAGGAAACGAGTTTCATCATTCATCACATAAACATCCTTTGCACGTGCATAATATTCCCATGCACTGCGGCATGTATAATTTTCCTTTTGATAATTGCGGCTTGCACTGATTCTGTCAATTACCATCTCTGCAACAAAACGCTTTGGCATCTTAGCTCCTATAAAACCATCTTTAGGATTGACAGCGTAATCGATCCAATATTCAAAGTGATGGCGGTTGCGTCCCTTATGATGCAGCCAGCCCTGTGAATATCCTTTTTCTTCTTTTTCGCGATTGATCGGACTTCTTTTTCCGCCCTCATAATATTTCACACCCGCAAAAAACTCAATTGGCGCATATTTTGACAGATCATGCTTCAGACCCTGACTGATCAGACCTACCCTAATACAGTCTCTTGTGACTAGCCATTTGTGATGATTGATCGTGTGAAGATGTCCTAAAAATTGTTTAATCATACTTGCTCCTTCCAAAATTTTCGCCGCTGCCCAATATTTAGGCTATGAACTGCAGCCTTTTTGAAAATTTTTACGAAAACGTTTTCGTTTTCTCTTGATTTTTTATTTTTTTTCTACTATACTGATTGTAACAGGGTTTTACCGCTCGAAATTTTGAATAACCCGAAGAAAAGGAGGTTGCTATGAAATACGGATATTTCGATGACAGCTCCAGAGAGTATGTCATTACCACCCCAAAAACCCCTCTGCCATGGATTAATTACCTTGGCTGTGAGGATTTCTTCTCTATTAAGTCCAACACAAGTGGCGGCTATTGCTTCTATAAGGATGCAAAGTTGCTGCGACTTACACGTTATCGCTACAATAATGTTCCTTTTGATGATGGCGGTCATTATTTCTACATAAAGGACGGCGATACCGTTTGGAATCCAGGCTGGCAGCCTGTACAGACTGAGCTTGACAGCTATGAGTGCCGTCACGGCATGGGCTACAGCATTTTTACAGGTGTTAAAAATGGTCTTAAGGCACAAGTTACTTCTTTCGTTCCGATGGGCTATACCTGTGAAGTCAACAAGTTAACTTTAACCAATGAGTCCGACACTGTCAAGAATTTTTCTGTATTTTCTTATGTTGAATTTTGCCTGTGGAATGCCATGGATGACATGACAAATTTCCAAAGAAATTTCAGTACTGGTGAGGTTGAGGTCATGGGTTCTGTCATCATTCACAAGACTGAGTATCGTGAACGCCGCAGACATTATGCCATCTTTGGTGTAAACACACCTGTAGACGGCTTTGATACTGATCGTGACAGCTTTCTTGGCGCTTACCGTGGTTATCATAATCCTCAGGTTGTCGAAGATGGAAAATCTAAAAACTCTATGGCAAGCGGATGGGCTCCGATTGGAAGTCACCAGATTACCCTTTCATTACAGCCTGGCGAAACAAAAACTTATATTTACGTATTAGGCTATTGTGAGAATCCTGCTGATCAGAAATGGGAGTCACAGGGTGTTGTAAACAAGGCTCCTGCTAAAGCTCTTATGGAAGCATTTGCAACAGAAGCACAGGCGGATGCAGCTCTTGATCACTTAAAGGAATACTGGAGCCAGCTGTTAGGCAAGTTCCATGTTGAGTCTGACTATACAGAGATGAACCGCATGGTTAATGTATGGAATCAGTACCAGTGTATGGTTACATTCAATATGTCCCGCTCTGCTTCTTACTTTGAATCAGGAATTGGCCGTGGCATGGGATTTCGTGATTCCTGCCAGGATTTGTTTGGCTTCGTCCATCTGATCCCTGAAAAAGCAAGACAGCGTATCATTGACATTGCTTCCACTCAGATGGAAGACGGAAGTGCTTACCATCAGTATCAGCCGCTGACAAAGCGCGGCAACTCTGATATTGGAAGCGGCTTTAATGATGACCCGTTATGGCTGATTGCTGCTGTAGCAGCTTACATCAAGGAAACAGGCGACTATTCTATTCTTGAGGAGTCTGTTCCATTTGATAACAAGGAAGAGACTGCAGTTCCTTTAATGGAGCATCTGCGCCGTTCCTTCAATTTTACAGTTACACACCGCGGACCACATAAGCTTCCTTTAATTGGACGTGCTGACTGGAATGACTGTCTGAACTTAAACTGCTTCTCATCTGAACCTGGCGAATCCTTCCAGACAAGCGGACCTTCTGAGGGACCAGTTGCAGAATCTGTATTTATTGCAGCCATGTTTGTCAAGTATGGAAAAGAATACGCTATGCTTTGTCAAAGACAGGGATTAGACAAGGAAGCTGACGATGCACTGGCACAGGTAGACGATATGTATCAGACAATTCTTACCGCTGGCTGGGACGGCGAATGGTTTGTCCGTGCTTATGATGCTTACGAGAATAAGGTTGGTTCTCATGAGTGTGAGGATGGCAAGATCTTTATTGAACCACAGGGCTTTTGTGTACTTGCTGGCGTTGGCATTAAAGAAGGCCACGCAAATAAGGCACTTGCCAGCGTAGAAAAGATTCTTGATACAAAATATGGCATTGTCTTACTGCAGCCAGCTTACAAGGATTATCATCTTGAACTTGGTGAGGTTTCCTCTTATCCGCCGGGATATAAGGAAAATGCTGGTATCTTCTGCCACAACAATCCTTGGATCTCTATCGCTGAGACATGCGTTGGTCATGGAAACCGCGCGTTTGATGTATACCGTAAGATCTGCCCGGCGTATATTGAAAATATCAGTGAGATCCATCGCACCGAACCTTATGTATATTCTCAGATGATCGCTGGTAAGGATGCGAAAAACTTTGGTGAGGCAAAGAACAGCTGGCTGACTGGAACTGCTGCCTGGACGTTCTTGAATGTTTCTCAGGCAATCCTTGGCATACAGCCAGATTATGACGGACTTGTCGTTGATCCATGTATTCCATCTGAGTTGTCCGGCTTTACCATTACCAGAAAGTTCCGTGATGTTACATACACCATTGAGGTTCAAAATCCAAACAAGAGCCAGAAGGGTATCTCAAAGCTTATTGTTGACGGTGTCACAGTTGATGGAAACCAGATTCCGTATGATGCTTCTAAAAAACAGGTTCATGTTGTTGCTGTACTTGATGCATAATACCACAATCTTATTTGTTTTTTAAATAGTCTTAGACATAAAGAAAGGCCTCTTTGAATACATGTTAGTAAACATGTTCAAAGAGGCTTTTTCATGCGCTCAAAACTTATTCCTGTAATTCGCACACTTCTTCTTTCATTTCTGATTAGTATAATCATTCTTTGCCTGATGGCACTTCTTATGTGGAAGCTCTCACTGTCGGACGGTCAGGTAAAGACTGGACTTTATCTGTCCTACCTTCTCTCCTGCCTGTTCGGCGGTTTTTGCTTTGGACACATCTTTCCTAAAAGGCGCATTCTCTGGGGACTTTGCTTTGGAATCGGGTATTTCGTTCTACTCGCACTCGTCTGTGTTGTTGTCGCAAAGGCTACTTTGTCGTACCCCGCCTTTCTCGTTCTTGGCCTTTGCTGCCTCGGAGGATGCGCTGGATCATTCTTTAGTTAGTCTTAGCAGAAGCATCTTCCATAGCGATACCACATACGTTTAAGGCGGCTCTGACGCGCTGTCGCATCTGATGCCATATCACGATACAGCTGTGCCGTCTCATCGCGCAGCTCTGTTCCGTAGGCGTGATTGCTAAAGGTGAGTTCCTGCAAAAGATCCTGAAGCCACATCAGTTTTTCCTGTGTTATTGTCGGGAATGATTCCTGAAGCGCTGCTGCATCAGCTGCTGTACTGATTTTCTCAAGGTTTTCTGCTTCACACAGCGCATCCATTCTGGAAAGAGCATATAATAATGCTTCTTTTGGCTCACCCTTTAAATGCTGTTCCTGACGCTTTAAACGCATCTTTCTCTGATAGATCATTCCAAAGATGATAAGCGCAATAAATAAAATACAGCAAAGCACAATCAAAATCACATGCATTAGAAGCTTGAAAAAATGATTATCCTTAGAATTATCTGTATTATTCTGATTATTAGGATCGCTCTGACTTTGCTGCTGATTCGGTGCTGTTGGCTGATTTTGCTCTGATGGCTTAGCCGGTTCTGATGGCTGCTCATTTTCTGCTGTTGTCTCTGGCGTAGTTTCAAAGATTCCCTCTACTGTTGCCTGAGGCTCCTCTACCTGCGTCTCTGGTTCTGCCGGATTTGTTGCATTTTCAAGCTGATCGGAACTAATAGTAGAATCCTGTCCGTCGTTTGAATCAGCTAAATCTGCCTCATCTATAAAGCCTGGTGTTACCTCGATTGGAATCCAGCCAACACCCTTTACATAAATCTCAGCCCAGGCATGCGCTGCCTCATCCATAATGGCCTGTGCACCATTTCCTGATTCCAAATCGCGCACCAGATATCCTTCTACATAGCGCGCCGGGATTCCATAAAGCCTGAATAAAAGTACTGCTGCTGATGCAAAATGTGTACATACACCCTGCTTATTTTCATACAGGAAATATTCTACATAATCATTTCCACGCAAAGTTGATCCTGGTGTCTTTGTATAAGAGGCATGCGCTTCAAGCGTTGATCGCACAAATGACACACAATCTGCAATTGATGTAAATTTCTTTCCTGAATATTCTTCATAGAAGGAATCAAGTCCCTTTGTTGGCAGTGACAGATAGACTGAATCTGCAAAGGCGCGGTAAGACGCATCTTGTGTTTCGTATGAACCTGCCGTCTCAAGCTTTTGAATATTTGAAAGACGCTGCGTATTCATATAGTACATAGAAAAGATCTCTCTATCTGTTTCCTGCTTTGGATACGCATCAAATGGCTCCCCCGCTGTAAAATCAACAAGACTTGTACCATACGGAATGTACGAGAAGGCACTGTTTGCATCTACGTCTGAAATAACAAGATCTCGTCTGGCAACAGATTCATCACCACTATTATAGAGATTTTCCAAAACCTGATAATACTGACTGCTTAAGCTTATCAGATCCATACCCGTTGCAAGTCCCTCTTCGTTTTGCTTATCACTAAGCTCGCGCCAGCCGCTGCCCGTATAATTGCTTCCTACGTAGCCTCGAATATAAAGCGGTGCCTTTAAATCACTCGAAATATCTAAATATAAATGCGTCTCATTATAATCGCGCACCTCTTTTACATTACTAAGCTTACCGCCGTGGACGCCGCTGCTTCGAATAATATCAACAGGAAGCCAATCCCACTCACCTCTAGTCACCTTCTTCCAGAAGGTCTCCAGACTCTTTAACAGATCTCCGTTTCGAATATCTTCACGTATCTGGCTTTGTGCTTCATATCCATCTGTAAATGCAGGTCCTAACATAAAACGGCTCACTGGAAGAAGCAGCAAGAACAAAGCGGCAATTACAACAGATGTCTGCCACCTAAGCATTCCAAATGCGCTATTGCTCATCTTTACTGTAACTGTTCTCACACTAAGGCTCTCACGATAACGGCTGTACTGCAGAGAAAACGTACCTATCAGCACAAACAGCATCATTAAAAATGATGGCATTGCCGGAAGCTCTCCAACTGCAAGCGCAAGAATAAAGATTACGCCAAATAATAATGCTGGCACCCTTCCATCTAATGAACGAATCGTTCCAAGCGATAAAATTGCTCCAATTAAAAATGCTGCAAACAACAGCGTAATCAAATAAGAGGCTGCTGAAACTGGCTCAATAGCTGCAAGTGAAACTTTTGTACCATAATACTCATTTATATATCCTGCATAACTGTTATAGAATCCCAACAATCCACTAAAAATACTGTTGTGAAATACAATTCCTGCTAACAGATAAATGCCAAATAAGACCGGCCATGTAATCATGCGGCTGATTGGGAGTTCCCAGGCTGCTGTTATAAGAAGGCCGATCACAATCGTTCCCACCACAAGCAGCACATAATTTAGCTCAATCTCATAGGTAAGCGCAAGTCCAAGCACCACACCAAGCATTCCTATTAAAAAATAGATAATGCGCAGCAGCAAAAACAATCGCTCATGAAACTTGCCGTGAGTCCGGATTCGGTCAGCCTGAACAACCTGCTCGACCAGAATGCCCTTCTCTTCGTTTTCCATGAAGTTCCTCCTTCGTTGCAAATTAAATATACAATTTAATTATGACAGTTAATTTTATCATATCTCAATCAATTCATGAATCTCGTTAATTGTAAGAATTGATTTTCTTGTACCATCTGATGACAAAAAGTCACCTAATTGTTCATCTTTATTCGTATCCATACAGCTTATTGCAATCATACGGTACAGCGGTGTACTGCGGCTGCTTTTATACTCCTCCCAGTACAGCTTGTCAGTTCTTTTTGCACTGACAAGAAGCTTACTCATAACAGCTGTAATGTCATCCATTCCTTTAATCAGATGTTCTTCAAATGCACCTCCACCATCCTGTGAATACCAGATCATGCGATGATGACACTCGTTAAAACAAAGTGCCGCTGAAAGCGAATAACAAAGATCATATACCGACTGAATCTCCTCTATTGTCTGATAACGAAGATCCAGAAAAATTCCAACTGAATCACTGATTGGCCTTGACAGTTCCTTAATCATCATCTGATCAAGGCGGGCTGTCATCTTCCAATGAACTCTTGACATTTTGTCGCCCTGACGAAATTCGCGGATCTGATAAATTTCAGCAGGATCATCTCCTGCATTATGCTTATCGTACTCCTCGCTGTCACTGTCAAAATTACGGCAGGCATCTGTCACAGCGACTTGAAGATCAATAAGATGAGGCATTACAACACACTCTGCCTGAGCAGAAATTGTTTTCTTTCTCTGAAATAATCTCAGATAATCGAAGACTACAATTCGCTCAAATGAAATTTTAATCACACCACAATATGTGGAACAAAATGTAAATGGAACAGTTACTGATGTTTTTGCCGGTGCACGCAGATTGATATCATAGGATTCCTTTTCTCCATCTAATGTATTGCTGACATTTACTCTTACAGACGCATCTGTTATCGGAAACCAGCCATTATTATGAAAACGAATAGGAATTTCTATTTTTTCTTCACAATCTGCCACCTGCTGTCCATTTCCAATTGTTACCTTAACGTTTTTTTTGTGATACCAGGTAAGTGCAAATAATGCTATTGGAAGCAGCAGCTCAAACGCCAGAAATACTCCAGGAACAGGACTTTCATACATCAGTGCAATATATGATGTGATTATAACCAGAAGAATATAGACTATTTTTCTTCCCCACATAAAAACTCTCCTTTCAGGAAAAAGCAAACAAAGGCCTTATAGAACATGCTCCTACAAGGCCTGTCTTTTTATTTTGCCTTTGGCTGAGGGATCAGCTTTAAGATCTGCTCAAGAATGCCTTCTGCTGTTAATCCGCCCACCTTTGCCTTTGTATTTAAAATCAGACGATGCGCACATACATCAGTAAATACAGCAGCCACATCTGCTGGAACTACATAATCGCGCTCCTGAAGGTACGCATGTGCACTTGCCATATTAATCAGCGCCAGCGTTCCTCTTGGGCTGACTCCAAGTGTCAAATACTGATGCTTTCTGGTCGCATTGACAAGATCTGTCGTATACTGATAGATCAGATCATGAATAAATACCTTCTCGACCTCTTTCTTCATCTCAAGAATATCTTCAACTGTGAGAGATGCTGGAATATCATCTACAGAATATTCCTTTTTGCTCTTCATCATAGAAATTTCATCTGCCTGACTTGGATAGCCCAAAGACATACGAACCATAAAACGGTCAAGCTGAGACTCCGGCAACAGCTGTGTACCAGAAGATCCTGTAGGGTTCTCTGTTGCAATTACCATAAATGGCTGCGGCACTTCTCTTTTTACTGCATCAATTGTGACAGTGCCTTCTTCCATAACCTCAAGCAGTGCAGACTGTGTCTTTGGTGATGTACGGTTAATCTCATCTGCAAGAAACAGATTACACATAACAGCTCCTGGATAATACACAAACTTTCCAGTATCCTTCTGATACATATGATAACCACACACATCAGACGGAAGCACGTCTGGTGTAAACTGCATACGCTTTTGTTTTAAGGACAATGCTTTTGAGAATGCCAGCGCCAGCGTTGTCTTTCCTACACCTGGAATATCCTCCATCAGTATATGACCGCCTGCAAGCATCGTACACATAAGCTTATTCAGACTCTCATCCTTACCCTTGATTACCTTTTTTATATCATCAATTGCCTGCCAAACTTTCTTTACGTTTTGTATATTCTCCATGTTTCCTCTCATTCCTTGTCTTATGCCTTATCTGCCTGTGATTCTGCATCATAAACAGTCTCACTGACAGATTCTGACGTATTTTCTTCAGATGATTTTTCAGATGATGGAACAGATGTCTTTCCATCCAGCATATCCTTTAAGTTCTTTAGTGCCTCATCCTTTACGCATGCTTCCTGGTATCTTGTATTTACATTTGCAACCAGTTCACGCACGGACTCCCATCCGGCAACCTCTTGCAGATAAGCTGCGATCTCGCCATCCTTCGCATTCTTATCAATATACAGGCTTCCATCCTTATTCTGACAAATATAAAGTCGAATCATAGATGGTGCCTTCGTGTCAATTCCAATAAACTTTATCTCATAATATACATATGCTATATAAGTATTATCAGCAATACCTGGAACTGTATAGCAGATAATGTTCTCATAGGACTCAACATATTCACACTGCTTTTTAAGTGCTTCCTCACTAAATTCTGTATCCTGCACAACAATCTGCTTAAGATCCTTGACATCTGCCTTTTTTACTGCATCAAAATACTTCTGTACCAGTTCTTTTACTTCCGGCACGCCGTCCTTTTCTAAGGATTGAATCTGATTGTTATTATTGTTTTGATTTTCTGTAACATCAACAACCGTCTGGATTTCCTGACGATCTTTGTTGCCTTTTCTGCTCGTAATCAAAATAACTGCCACAATCAGCGCAGCTGCTACCAGAATAATGACAAAGTATGGAAGAATCCTTCTGACCACACCTGGTTTTTTCTTTCTCTTAAAATTATTTTTTGCCATAATTCCTTCCTATTCTGCCATCTTGCGTTACTGCGCTGTACGCGGACACGCCTCAGGCTCATCAAAATATCGTTCTTTCACCAGTTCAACCGGCATCTGCTTTCCTGTCCACAATGTAAATGCCTCTGCACCCTGATACAGCAACATATATAACCCATTAAAACAGCTGCAGCCCTGACTCTTAGCAATTTCCATCAGCTTTGTCTCTCTTGGATTATAGATTACATCTGATACTATTAAATCTGGATGGAAGAAATCTGCTGATGTAATCAGACTTATATCTGTATCTGGTGCCATGCCTACATTTGTGCCATTTGTCAAAATACGACTTGTCAAAAGCTCTTTTTTAATCACAGACTCATCTGAATAATCAAATAAATTAATCTTACATGCTGTCTGCTTTGTCAGCTTATTAATCACCTGCCTTGCATGCTCTGTCGATTTTCCCGGGCGACAAAACACAGAAATCTCCCGCACACCGTCAAGTGCTGCCTGAACAAGAATAGATGTTGCTGCGCCTCCTGCTCCAAGAAGAGTCATTTTCTCACCCTTGATCGAAAATCCTGCTTCTTTTACGGCTCTCATATAGCCTGTTCCATCCGTATTGTATCCCATAAGCTTTCCATTTTCATTCACAACCGTATTCACAGAGCCTGTAATCGACGCTGCTGGCGAAAGCACATCACAAAGCTGTGCCATCTTAGACTTATTTGGCATAGTACAGTTCCAACCTTTTGCTCCCAAACTTACAAGACCGTCTACGGCACCGCTAAGACCTTCAATGCCAACATCAAAACAAAGATAGACATAATTAATTCCTAACTCCTGAAATGATGTGTTGTGCATCATCGGTGATTTGCTGTGTCCCACCGGACTTCCAAGCAGACCGGTAAGGCCTGTCTTTCCATTTATTATCATAGACATATCCTTTCCTGATACCTTTTGCAGCAGTTTTTTATTGTCATTTCTTGTCCGATTAAAATGACACAAACTGACCAAGCTCTTCTATACTTTAATACGAATCTGTAAAATATGCAAGCTTTTTATCTCTTTTGCCACACGCGGTACTTTATTTTGTGCAAAATTACCACAGTATGACGTAGTTACACTACAATGGTGACAGTATCCTCGTCTGAATCATACTCATACACATGATTTGACAAAAAATCTGTACTTACAGCATCTGTCAGATTTACCTCCTCCACAATTTCCTTTAACTGTGACGGATCTGTGTCTTTATCTTTTGCAAGAAGCAGTACCTCGTGCATACTTGACGGCAAAATATAATATGCACCGCCAAGCTTTTTTGCCGCCGTCCTAAGGATACCCGGATACATGATGACTGATGCTCCAAAAAATGCTTTACTGTTTGTCAGCGCAAATAAATGAGGAAAATCAGACTGTACTGGCAGCTCAGGCAGCCCAATTAATGCCTCTACGCTATTTAAAGACGGTGGAAAACGGCGAATCATAGATGCGATGGCTGTCTGGAATAAAATGTCCTCTGTCACCTCCCAGATTCTGCAATGATCCTGATACACAACGGCAGCACCCATCGTTGTGTCTGTTCCCTCAAATACCAGCTGATAGATAATGGCAAGATCAAGAATACGTCTATGTGGGACAAGTGATAAAAATTCCTTATTTTTCTGATATGAAATGAGCCGCACTGATAAAAAAGCAGCAGCACATTCAAAGTTTGTAAATATCTCTCCCTCCACTTTATTATTTTCTGTTACCATATCAAGCACGTTTTTTAATTCCTTTTGAATACTTTCCATAGAATAGCCATGCTGATATAAACGGTAAAACGGCGCCATATATATCCAAGGAGTTGTTCTTTTTCCTCTGTGGTATAATGACACCGTTTTTATCTTTGCTGTATGTTTTTGTTCAATTGTCTGCACGGTAATCTTTTCCTCTGCCTGGCAGGCGGACTGAAGACCCGCAGTAATGGTAAATAAAAATTGTTGATAATCCATATTGCTCCTCCGTTCTAAACTCCAGAAAAGCTGGATGAGAGAACACACCTGAAGGGAATCGAACCCCCGCACGTAGATCCGGATTCTACTGCTCTATCCACTGAGCTACAGGTGTATATGAGTCAGCTGTTAGATCAAACAGCTGACTCTGAAACAAAACGTTAAATATTTTGTTTTGAATTTCTGATCAGATTATACTCTGGATAAATACTCACCTGTTCTGGTATCGATCTTGATTACCTCACCGTTCTCTACGAACAACGGAACATTTACCTGTGCACCAGTCTCAACGATTGCTGGCTTAGTAGCACCAGTAGCAGTATTTCCCTTGAAGCCTGGCTCAGTATCAGTAACCTGAAGCTCTACAAACAGCGGCGGCTCGATGGAGAATACATTTCCATTGTGGGAACATACCTTACACATCTCGTTCTCCTTAACGAACTTTAATGCGTCACCGATCAGCTCGCTTCCAAGTGCGATCTGCTCATAGGTATCATTGTCCATGAAGTAGTACAGATCTCCATCCTGATACAGATACTGCATATCCTTACGGTCAATTCTTGCCTCCGGGAACTTCTCGGTTGGACGGAAAGATCTCTCGATTACTCCACCATTCTTGATATCCTTTAACTTTGTACGAACAAATGCCGCACCCTTACCTGGTTTTACATGCTGAAACTCAAGGATCTGATAGACAGTGCCTTCAATTTCCAAAGTCTTACCATTTCTGAAATCACCAGCTGAAATCATTTTTTTTCCTCCTGTAAATGAGAATTAACGGCATCTTTCTGTACTCTTGCACAGATGCCTATCGTTCTAAACAAACGCAAACGCCCATAAAATGGCGCTACATACTATATTATCATACAATAAAAAATATAACTTTTCAAGTAGTATTTTTAAAACTCTTTAAAAATTTCCTCTGCCAGTTCCCTAGGTATTTTCTGATCTACATCTAGCACAAAATCTGCACCGCTTAAATAATGTGCCTCACGCTGTTTCATCAGTGTACGCACACGCTCTCCACTATCATCTCCTTTAAGAAGCGGGCGCGTTGTGTCACCCTTTAAACGAGCCAAAACAGTCTCTGGCTGAATCCTTAAATAGACTACCATGCCGAGTTTTTTTAAAAGCTTTCTGTTTTCCTCACGAAGCGGCATTCCACCTCCGCATGAAATCACAAATTGCTTATCTTGTACAAGCAGCGTCTTGAGTGCTTTTGTCTCTGCCTGACGAAAATAATCTTCTCCTTTTTGAGCAAAAATATCAGAAATGCTCATTTTCTCACAAGCTTCTATATAGGCGTCAGTATCAATCAGCTCGAATCCTTTTTTTACAAGCTCTTTTCCTACTGTTGTCTTTCCTGCTCCCATAAAGCCAATCAAAATAATTGAACTCATCGCTTATTCCTCCTGTGGTAAAAAAACAATACTATACGCTCTATATAACGCTTTAGCACTATCTGTATTTCTTCCTTTGGATGAATTGGCTGAACAAGATATGTCCTAATTCCAGCTCTGTTTGCGCCATAAATATCTGTAAAGATCTGATCTCCGATAAAAATCGTTGTATCTGGTGTTGTATGAATACGCTTCATAGCGTCCTCATAACCGCGTACTGATGGCTTCCCTGCTTTATAAATATAGTCACTTCCAACTTCCTTCGCAAACGGACTGACACGCGGCTCCTTATTATTTGAAATAATGCAGGTTTTTAAGCCAATGCCGCGAAGATGTTCAAACAATTCCTTTGCCTGTTTTGTAGCTGGCTCTCCATGCCTTACAAGCGTATTATCCACATCGAATAGTACGCCGCGCACGCCGTTATCATATTCCTTTTGATAATCAATCTGATAGGCAGACGCTGCCTCTGCCCATGGATACAATTTACTCACTGTTTTTTCTCTCTCTGAATCATATTTTCAAGCTCTTGTGCAAAATTATTCAAATCTGTAAAAGAGCGGTATACACTCGCAAAGCGTACATAGGCAACCTCATCAAGTGTTTTTAATTTTTCCATCACCAGCTCACCAATCACCTTGCTGCTGACTTCTTTTTCATAATTATTAAAAATAGTTGTCTCAATATCATCTACCAGACGATTTACCGCATCAGTCGGGATCGGACGTTTATGGCATGCCATAACAATTCCAGTTTTTAATTTTTCCCTCGAATAAGCCTCTCTTGTCTGATCCTTTTTTACTACCATCAGCGGAAATACTTCAATCTTTTCATATGTTGTAAAGCGCCGGTTGCACACCTCACACATCCTGCGCCTGCGGATCGCAGTATTATCGTCAGAAGGCCTTGAATCAATTACTTTTGTTGTATCTTCTCCGCAAAACGGACACTTCATTGCTGCCTCCATTCCTGCTGTCTGCCAGCATCTCTTTAATGCTATTATTATAAAATAAAAAGGTATGTAAGGTCAAGTTTTTTCTGAATTGTTTTCAATTCTATTTTTCTTTATCTCTGATTGGTTTTTCTCCCTCATCAATATCAACTAATATGATATCTGGTCCAATCTGACATACCCTACAAAATGGAATGCGATATTCCGTATCTCGTCCGAATAACCCACATATTTTTCCTGTGCCCGGAACAATCAAATGTGTTATGCAGCCTGTTTTTCGATCAAATTCAATGTCACACACATAGCCAAGTCTTTTGCAGTCTTTTATATTAATCACTTCTTTTTGCCTTAAATCACAAATACGCATATGCTACCCTCAAAAGCATTTCACTTTCTCGGTATAGTATATGCGTATTAAATATATGCTGCCTTCTGGCAAATATATTAGACACTATGTTAATATATATTGTTTAGTGCTCTGTTCCAAACTCAGACAGCTTTAAGCCTGGATTTCTTTCCAGTACCATCTGCGGACTCCAGCTATTTGCAAACAATAACAGCGGACGATCCTTCAGATCCTTAATTTTCTTCATATCGGATGTTCCATTGATTCTTGCTACATCCACATTCTCCCAATCCTCAATCCAGCGGATATACTCGTATGGCAGCGGATCAAGGCGAATCTCTACATTGTACTCATTTTCCAGACGGAATTTCAAAACGTCAAACTGCAGCACGCCGACAACGCCTACAATGATCTCTTCCATTCCAGTGTTAAATTCCTGGAAAATCTGAATAGCACCTTCAAGAGCAATCTGACTGATTCCCTTAATGAACTGCTTACGCTTCATTGTATCCATCTGACGCACTCTGGCAAAATGCTCTGGTGCGAATGTTGGAATTCCGTCAAATGCAATATTACCCATCTTAGGAGAACATATTGTATCTCCAATTGAGAAAATACCTGGATCAAATACACCAATGATATCTCCGGCATATGCCTCTTCTACGATTGTTCGCTCTGATGCCATCATCTGCTGCGGCTGTGTCAGACGAATCTTTCTGCCGCCCTGCACATGGTTCACCTCCATGCCGGCTTCAAACTTTCCAGAACAAATTCTCATAAATGCGATACGGTCTCTGTGTGCCTTATTCATGTTTGCCTGAATCTTAAATACAAAGGCAGAGAAATTATCATCAAATGGGCTAATTTCACCGATTGAGCTATGTCTTGGAAGCGGTGATGTTGTCATTTTTAAGAAATGCTCAAGGAATGTCTCAACACCAAAGTTTGTCAGTGCGGAACCAAAGAATACAGGAGAAATCTCACCATTACTTACCTTATCCTGATCAAATTCCTCACATGCACCATCAAGCAGCTCAATATCCTCAAGCAGCTTCTGATAACCAATAATACCAACCTGATCCTCAGCACCTTCAACATCAAGCTCATGACTCTCAATCTCATGCATACCTGCATCTGCTGCAACGAATGTAGTAATCTTATTTGTGTTACGATCATAGACACCCTTGAAATTCTTACCGCATCCGATTGGCCAATTGATTGGGCAGGTCTTAATACCAAGCACGCGCTCGATCTCATCCATCAGATCAAATGGGTCATTTGCCTCACGGTCTAACTTGTTAATAAAAGTAAAAATGGGAATATGACGCATAACACAAACCTTAAACAGCTTAATTGTCTGCGCTTCAACACCCTTAGAAGCATCAATTACCATAACGGCAGAATCTGCTGCCATCAGAGTACGATACGTATCCTCTGAGAAATCCTGATGACCTGGTGTATCCAAAATGTTGATGCAATAGCCTTCATAGTGGAACTGTAAAACGGAAGAGGTTACGGAAATACCTCTTTGCTTTTCAATCTCCATCCAGTCAGAAACAGCGTGCTTTGCTGTTTTTCTTCCCTTTACGGAACCTGCCTGATTGATTGCTCCTCCATATAAAAGGAACTTCTCTGTTAATGTAGTTTTACCCGCATCCGGGTGAGAAATAATGGCAAACGTTCTTCGTTTGCTGATTTCATTTTCATATAATGACATTGTGTTCCATGCCTTTCTTCTTCAAATATTCTTATTTACTGTTTTTCATTTTGTTCACAGCAAACTATTGTAACAGATTCAGTCTTTTTGTGCAACCCCATTCACAATTTTATACCATTTGCCATTATACCAAATCCGTCCAGAATATCCCCAATTAAGGTATCCGTTCTGGATACGATACAGTGTACCATAATATTCAACAAGGCCATTGTAATTCCAGTTCAAACTACCTTTTTCTACATAATACCAAGCACCATCACTGTGTTTTACAAGACTAGTGTACTCCCAATTTAATCTTCCTGACTGAATATAATACCAAGTTCCTCCATAATTAACAAGACCAGTATACTTCCAATTCAGAATACTATTATATACATAATACCAAGTTCCATAATAATTTGTCAGTCCTGTATACTTCCAGTCCAAAATTCCCTTTTCTACATAATACCAGATTCCATTATACTTAACCAAACCTGTATAACTTTGGTTAAGCTTACCACCTGACACATAATACCAGGTTCCTCCATAATTTGTCAGTCCTGTATATCCCCAGTTCAGCATGCCTTTATATACATAGTACCAAGTGCTGTAATACTTTGTTAGACCAGTATAATTCCAATTTAATATTCCTTTTTCCACATAGTACCAATTTCCATTGTATTTTACAAGACCAGTATACTGAGTATTAACTGCTCCTACATTTAAATCATACCAAGTACCTTCATATAAAGTAAGACCTGTATAGTTCGACACTGTTCCGCCTAATACATAATACTTCTTTCCCTGATATGCTGCAAAACCTGTGTAACTAGTATCAACCTGATCATTTTTATAGTAATATTTCTTTCCATCAGAAGCCACTGAAATTCCATTTAGGATTCGTCTGTTGGCACACCTGCCTTCATTGATTCCATAATCCAGATAATGATCTACATACTTTGTATTATCATCACCAAATAATTCCTGCAGATCTGGATAATTCGCTTTATAGAGCGTAACATCAAATGACTCACTGGCACGTCTGCCTTCACCTATTCCATAATCCACAAAATGCTTCAATGCTGCCGCATAATCATTTCCAAATGCCGACTTCAAATCTGAGTAACGATTCAAATAATATTTAGCATCAAATACTGGAGCATAGTCAACACCTTTATAAATTGTTGACGTCTTATCACTGTCATCATTATCCTCTGCGAAATCACCTTTTGTTCCATCCCATCCGGCTTTTTTCCCAGTTAGGAAATAATGCTCATAATACGCGTCAATATCATTTCCATATGCTTTTTCAAGCTTTGGATAACGCTTTCGATAAGAATTCACATCAAAGCCATCAAAAAATCCCTGTTCTATCGTTACACCACAACCAACAAACAAACGGTACTGTGTCTGTGTGCCATCCTCAGCTGTAACGGTTATTGTGCTAACCTCAACCTTGTGAGACATGCTTCCAATATTGGAAAATTTCATTGTAGCTGATGAAGATGCAGTTTTTACTCTGATATTCGCATAAACTGTCTTTTCCCCTACACTATAATAAAAATCTTTTTGTGTCTTATCAAATGCAGTGATTACTTCCTGGTCATTTACTGTCAATGACTTTAAGCAGCTATTCTGATTTTTTCGTTCCTGTGGTTTGGGTGAAGATACCGGACGCTCCTCATAAACAGGAATCAAAAAGACAAAACTATTTCCTAATTGACCACTATTGGTATAGGATCTTCTTACTTGATTTCCCTCTGAATACGGTGCCATGATATTGGTCATGTATTGATGCCAATATTTACCATTATACTTGCCATCATAATCAAATTTCTGAGCATACAATGTATTCTGATTTTTCAAAATATACAGATTGGCAAATTTCAGTGATCCTCCAATCAATGCCTTTGTTGGGGTATCCCAAGATCCACTTGATACTGTACCATCTGGAAGCATCATTGTCGAACCCGTCTGTGCTTCTTTTAATCCATTTTTTATAATTTCATCCTTTGTAGAACCTGTCGCCTGAATATTAAAATAGTTATATAATCCTTCATATCCAGAATACTTTCCTGAAATTAAATCTGATGTTCCAGCTCCCTGCTCTTGTCTGACTCGACTGGCAAGTGCTACTGGATTAATATCGTATTTTTCACCAATCCAGCAAAACAGCCATGCATATGTATACTCTTCCCCAGGGACATTAGCATTTGCCATAAATGTATTGGCAAGCGCCGCTTCCACTACATCCTCTTCCTGATATTTTTCATATGTAAGAGATTCAAACATGAAAATATCATTTTCATTCAGGAAATTTCGCGGATCCATATAATAGCGCACAGTCTCTTCTGACGCGCCGGCCCAACCTGGTTCCCATTGTTTCCAAGTATTAGTTTGCCAATTGTAATCTCTGTCTAACATAGATCGAAAGCATTCATTATAATAAGTGCTTACAAGTGCTCTCGATGCTACCGCCATCTGCTGTCCTACTGCATAATCAAAAGTATCACCCACATAAACCGGCTTAAATACCCAATTAGGATGTGCCTGATGAAGTGCATTCAAGGCGCTTTGGTAATCTGCTGGAAAGGCCTGTGTCTCATCCGCTGCCATCAGATTGGCATCATAGCTCACAGAAAGCAATTCAAATGGAATATATCCTTCATAACAGTATTCATTAATATCAAAAATAACATGCGCCCATCGCGGCTCTTCCTCCACACAAACTACAGATGTTATGTAAACATAAGAACCCGCTGGAAGTGTCACTATCTCTGATGAATCTTTTTTACATCCAGAATACACCTTTGAATCTGCATTTAAGCTTGCATTAGCATAGAAGCTTTCTTCAACTCCTTCTAGCTCTGCTTCTTCTGTTGTTTCCTCTTCTGTAGATTCCTCTTCTGTAAATTCTTCTTCTGTAGACTCTTCCTCTTTAAATTCTTCTGTAGAATACTCTGTTTCATTTTCCTGTGTTTCTTCTACACTGTCAGCCTCTGACGAGGTCTGCACTGTCTCCTGCGTCTGAGGCTCACTTTGAATTTCCGTTTGTGTTGGCTGCTCTGTCTGAACTTCACTTGTTTCTGCCTGTGATGCTGACGATGATTCTTCCGATGGAATCACTTCACTTTCCTGCGCAGATGTTTCTGTCTGAGTTTCCTGCGACTGAGTCTTAACCGTTTCGGATTCTGTTTCAGACGTCAGCTCTTCAGACTGCATTTGCGTTTCTTGCATCTGCTCTTGAAGCTTCGTTTCAAATGCACTTTGACTGGACGTTTCCTGTGCTGCTGTCGGAATAACAGACCCTAACAGCATTCCAATAGAAAGCAGTCCTGCAATACCTTTTTTCAGCAATACTTGTTTTCTCAATCGCCTTACCTCCATTTTAGCTTACACAGAAACGACACTGCAGCAAACGCTGCAGCGCCTTTACATGTGATTACTTTAATGCTTCCTTATAAAACTCCTTGAACTCGCTGTAGCCTTCTGCTGTCAGCTGTTCCTTCTGGAACTTCTTATTCTTATTCATCCATGCAACAAGAATCTGCTGTCCTGCTGCACGTCCTGCCATTGCTTCCTGAAGAACAGTGCCAAGCACCTTGCTATCTACACCCTTTTCTACCAAATATGCAATCTTTTCCTTGCTGCCTGGAACAGTAAAGCCCTCATCTAAGAGAATTGTTACAATACGCTCAAATCCGATTGAGAAGCCACATGCTGGAGTTTCCATTCCTGTGAACTTGCCAACCATCTTATCATAACGTCCGCCTCCGGCAATTGAACCTGGGAAGCCCTCTACTCCGATCTCGAAAATAGTTCCAGTATAGTAAGACATACCACGAACTAATGTTGGATCAAACTGCAGCTTAAAGCTTGCCTGAGTTGTTGCCGTAACTGCCTCACAAATCTGCTTTAAGTTCTCTGCTGCGCCGCCCTCTAAGCAATCACCAAGTGTCTCTGCAAGATAAGCAACACCATCCTCTGCTTCATTCAAGCCTTTGAACAGACCCATATAGCGTTCGATTGATTCCTCTGCAAAACCATTTGATGCAAGATCTTTTGCTACACCATCAAGACCGATCTTATCCATCTTATCCAAAATGATAAAGACTTCATCATACTGTGCTTCATCAAAACCGCTGTACTTTGCCATGCCCTTTAAAATACGGCGGTCATTGATATGTACGGTAAATCCCTTAAAGCCAACCTTTCCAAGAAGTGTAGTTGTTGCCAAAATCAGCTCGATCTCTGCAAGATTTGTCGGATCTCCAAGAATATCAATATCACACTGATAGAACTGTCTGAAACGACCCTTCTGCGGACGGTCAGCTCTCCATACCGGTCCTATCTGCAATGCCTTGAACGGCTTTGGCAGATTTGCTGCATTATTGGAATAATATCTTGACAGCGGAACAGTCAGATCATAGCGAAGACCACTATCTACCAAATCAGCTTCTGTCTGTGCTGTTTCTAAGTTTAACTTCTCACCACGCTTTAAGATCTTAAAGATAAGCTTCTCATTCTCACCACCCTGCTTGTTGCTTAAGTTTGCAATATTTTCAACACAAGGTGTTTCAATTGGTGTGAAACCAAATCCCTTATACGTTTCCTTAATCAGCCCAATCACATAATCACGGATCTGCATTTCTGCCGGCTGAATATCCTTCATGCCTGTAACAGGCTTCTTTACTAATGCCATAAAACACTCCTCTTTCCACTATCAGGGCTTTCCCTGTATGATACACTACGTTCAACATTATACGGTTTTGCAATAGGCTGTGTCAACTGTTTTTTAGGAATCTGCTTTTGTTCTTCCCAGCCTGTTAGTTTTCCTGTTTATTCAAAAAAAGGACACTTGCCAAAATCTGCCAGTGTCCCTACTACATTTCTTTAAAATCATACATCCATCTAGTAATAAAAGTTATCGGAATTTCTTCCGTTCTCACATCTTTTCCTTACAATACTGTTAAATAAAAAATCTGTATGTTTTTATCGAATTAAACTTTATTCTGTCTCTATGTTTTCCGCTGGAATCTTTTCTAACGTGAGAATAAGCTGTCCAGTTCCGTCTGGGTATTCACGAACTTCTGCACAATTCACTTCTGAAAACGCTTTGTCCTGATACGAAACTTCCTGTATAATTTCAAAATACCAAGCGGTATAATCTGGTGTCTCCACTGACTGACCTTCTCCATACCAACCTTCGTTTTGAATTTCAGTTACAACGTCTGTTTCGCCTAATTCATACTTTCCTTCTAAGCACCATAGCCCGTCTTCTGAGAAATGAAGCGTTACTTCCATATCATTTCCATAAATATTATAAAGATCCTGCAATGTTAATGTACTTATATTCATTCCACTTAACTGCGGTGCCTCCATTCCCCACAGCAGACCCTCGATTGGAAATGCGCCTTTTCCAAGTTCTCCGTTGTTCTCACCAATCTGAACATAAGAAAGTTCTTCCTGAGAACCATATTGATATCCTGTATACTCACTATAACAATCTGAAGTAATCTCATGTGTAATTTCTGATATATGCAATACATGCATTGTCTCAAACATCATATCTCTCGACTCGTTTTCCGAATCAAACTTATAAGTTAATGTATTCCATTCTGATCCAAGTACAACGGTTTCATTCTCATCCTTTGCCAATACACTGTTTACGGTAAAAGCAACCGTTGCTTTTTCTACCTTAAATCCACAGCTTTCCATCCACTGGCTAAGTGCTGCTATTCGCTGCTGCTGTTCCTCTTTCATCCAACCATCCACTACTGTATTCCCGTAAAAATTTTCCGCTCTGTTCTGGAAATACTGATTTAAAACTGCCTCATCCTCTGCATCTAACTGAAGCTGAGCTTTTATCTGTGTGCTATTTTCATACGTATTAGAAGCGAATGCACTCATCTGAACAGCTAGCATACTGATAATCATAACTAATACTCCAAATAAACCTCTTTCTGAAATTTTTCTCATAGGCGCTCCTTTCTGGTCGTTAAAACCATGATATGTTCATTTCACCATCACTTTTCTTAATTTCATTATAATGTAGTCAATATGTTTTGTCAATAGTTTTGTATTGTTCGTGCATTTTTTTGTAAATCATCTTATTTTTCTAACAATTTTGTTGCTTTCTATTTTATTTGTTGCGCTTAACGCTGTACTGCTCATACTGTACCTCCTTAACCTTTTTAAAATTTTTAATAATAACAGAAATTAAAAAAGACGAATCCACTCATTGAATCAATGAATGAATTCGTCCTAACGTAGACTCCTTCTTTTTTAATTATAGCAGCATTACCATGTATTGTGATGTACTGTGACGTAAAATTTTGATGTACATTTGATGTAAATGATGTACAGACACCCTCTTTTTTCTGATCAATCAGACCTCTTTTCGTCCGCAAAAAGCCTCTTTTTACGTTCGATCATCTCGTCTGTTTTTTCCAGATAAGTCTTGATATCCTTGACATTTTCGCATCTTTCGATCCTGCCATTTGGATATACCGCCTTTGTGATGGCCCCTGCACCAAGTGCTACGATGGTCTGCATTTCTTCCATAATCAAGATGTTGTAGATTCCCTCTTTTCCTGGCTTTGCATAACCGACATTCTCCATATTTCCAGTCATATTTTTCTGTCGGTACAGATAATATGGCTTCATACCCATCTTTTCTGCCATATCCTGTGTTAGTTCCATCGTGCTCTCGGAATTTAAGCTCTTTCTTCCTGCATAGTCTTCCTTTTGTGTATTTAATCTTGCTGCTCGCTTGATTGCCAGTGAATGCACGGTTAAGTTGTCTGGCCCAAGTGCTTTGATCTCCTCAAGCGTATGCATGACGTCCTCTTTTGTCTCATCTGGCAGTCCGACAATGATATCCATATTGATGTTGTCAAAGCCTTCTTCTCTTGCCAGTAAAAAGGCATCCTTTACCTGTTGAACTGTGTGTCTTCGACCAATCAATTCAAGTGTCGCATCCTTCATTGTCTGCGGATTGATGCTGATACGTGTCACCGGATGATGCTTGATTGTCTGAAGCTTTTCGCGAGTAATGCTGTCTGGGCGTCCTGCCTCAACCGTCCACTCCTGAAGGAAAGACAAATTAAAGGAGTTCTCAATCTTTGAGAGAAGGCGTTCTAACTGATCTGGCTCTAATGTGGTCGGCGTACCTCCACCGATATATATTGTGTTTAGCTTCTTATCTTTAAAAGCCTCTGCCACATAGTCAATCTCTTTTTCAATTGAATCAAGATATGCATCCACACGATCACCAAATCGGCTCACTGGATATGATGTGAATGAGCAGTACGCACATGTTGTCGGACAAAATGCAATTCCGACATACAAACTATATCCATCCTCATAGTCCAGACAGTCAAGCAACTTAATTTCTCTCTTTGCAATATCAAGACTAAGCATAGTCTTTTCCTCACCGCAAAGCATCTGATTTTTCATGTAGTCTATGCATTCCTCATCAGAAGCACCTTCCATCAGCATGGTTCTTGCAATCTTTGTCGGTCTAATACCTGTCAGCGTTCCCCACGGAAGCTCTTTTTTTGTAAGCTTAGAGAGTAAACAATACAGCATACATTTTGCCTTTGTTTTGGTGTCCTTTCGATCTGACAATTCACATTCACATGCATCCTCAAGCAATGTGCCATCCTGCACAAGCTCCATTGTCATCTTCTTTTTAGTGTTATCCTCGTCTGTTAAGCATTGTGTTTCTGCACAATCATTCATACACACACGAAGAAACAAATCACCCTCTGCACACGCATATTCCTTTGTTTCAATTCTTTTAATTGCCCGTCCCGGATAAAATGCCATGAACAGGCTTCGGATATCGTTATCTAATGCATCGCATTCCAAATAAAAATAAATCATATCTTTTCCTTTGCTTTCCTTTTAATTTTTATCGCATTCCTGCTGCTGGATTGTGTGTTTTTTCATAACCTATCGAGGTCGCCTGTCCATGACCAGGATATACATCTGTCTCATCTGGCAGTACAAATAGCTTTTTCCCAAGAGAACGAATCAGTGAAAACATACTTCCACCTGAAAAATCCGTTCTTCCATAGCTCTCGAAAAACAGCGTATCTCCCGCAAACAGCACATGTTCTTTTTCTATATAATAGCACACACCGCCTGATGTATGACCTGGTGTTTCAATCACGGTAATCTTCATTCCAGCAATCTCAAGCTTTTGATTATCAACAACAAGCTCATCTGCCTTCATAGTAAAGCCCTCAGCCCACATCGCAGAAAGATTCTTCTGGGCATCTGCTAAAAGCTCCTCTTCATGAATGCCCGCGTATACAGGAATCTGATAATATTCCTTCACTTTCTTTGCTGCCATAATGTGATCAAAATGACCGTGTGTCAAAAGTATTGCCTCTGGCTTTATTTCATAGCGACTGCACACGCGAATGATTTTATCTGCCTGTTCGCCTGGATCCACCAAAAAGCCGCGTTTGCTTTCTTCATCCCATGCCAAATAGCAATTTGTCCCCATTTGACCTACCATAATTGTCTCTATTCTCATGAAAATACCTGACCTTTTCTTCTTAATTTTATAATTGATGCCTACGAATTGCTCCGTTGCGATGCAACTCTCGCAATTCTAAAAACAGGCAGGGCCAATACCCTGCCTGCAATCTGTGCATAGCATCATTGTTTTATCCATTAGAACGTTCAATATCAATTACGCTGTTAACTGCCATCAGGCGATTGATAAGCTGCTGCAGAGCATCTACACCGCCAACTTCAAATGACATGTTGATAGTTGCCGTTCCCTGCTTACTTGTCTTAGAACTCATGGAAGCAATGTCAATCTCTCGCTCTGTAAAAATCTTAGAGATATCTGCAAAAATACCAATACGATTGTTGCAGAAGATCTTGATCTCTGCCATAAACTTCTCATTAGAATGGAAGCTTTCCTGCTGCCACTCAACATCGACAAGACGTGACTTTTCAGACTCTGGAAGCGCTATGACATTTACACAGTCTGTACGGTGAATAGAAATACCGCGTCCTCTTGTAATAAAGCCAACAATCTCATCACCTGGAACTGGCGAACAGCATCTTGAAAAACGAACATTAACATCAACAACACCATTGACTAAAACGCCGTTTGTGCTGCGAATCTTGACTGGCTTATTCTTATTATTTTCAATTACAGCTGCCAAAACCTGCTCATCTGTCGGTGCTTTTTTCTTAGATTCCTGATAAAGATCAATCAGCTTATTTACAATCTGGCCTTCCTTAAGTCCGCCGTGTCCTACTGCTGCCAAAATAGAATCCCAATCACGGAAGCCATATTTTGTGATAACCTTCTTTGTAAACTCCGGCTTTGTCAGATCACTGATCTCAAAACCCTTGCCCTTGGCACAGCTGGCAACAAGCTCTTTTCCTCTGGTGATATTTCCAGCTCGTCCTTCCTGCTTGAACCACTGATTAATCTTATTTTTAGCCTGTGTACTCTTTGCGATATTTAACCAGTCACGGCTAGGTCCTTTGACGTTCTGAGATGTAAAAATCTCTATTCGATCACCATTTTGAATCTTATAATCAAGAGGAACCATCTTGCCATTAACTGCCGCCTGCTTCATGCGGTTTCCTACTGCTGAGTGAATGCTGTAAGCAAAGTCAATCGGTGTAGATCCAGCCGGAAGATTCTTTACATCACCCTGCGGTGTAAAGCAGTATACATTATCCGAGAATAAATCAAGATCATTTTTTACCATGCTGATAAATTCTTTATTATCGGAAACATCCTTCTGCCATTCAAGAATCTGACGAAGCCAAGAAAGCTTTGCCTCTTCATCACGCACTGTAGTGTCTCCCGAACCGCGCTCCTTGTATTTCCAGTGTGCTGCGATACCATACTCAGCAGTGCGATGCATCTCAAAGGTACGAATCTGAATCTCAAACGGCTGACCATTCTTTGCAATCAGAGTCGTATGAAGTGACTGATACATATTTGGCTTTGGCATTGCAATGTAATCCTTAAAACGAACCGTAATAGGATGATACATTTCATGAATAACACCAAGTGCGGCATAACAGTCCTTTACTGTATCAACAATAATACGAACTGCAAAAATATCATAGATCTGATCAAGTGTTTTGTCCTGATTTACCATTTTTTTATAGATGCTAAACAGATGTTTAACACGACCTGAAATCTCAGCCTTAATTTCAGCCTCCTCAAGCTTGACCGCAACCTCAGATTTGATTTCATCTATAAAACGCTCGCGCGCATCCTGCGTGCTGTAAATCTTTTCTGTCAGTTCCTTATAGACATCAGGGTGCAGATACATAAGAGACAAATCGTCAAGCTCTGTCTTGATTTTAGAAATACCAAGACGTGATGCAAGCGGCGAATAAATCTCAAGTGTTTCTCTTGCCTTTTGTTTCTGCGTCTCTGGCTTCCAGAACTGACCTGTACGCATATTGTGCAGACGGTCTGCCAACTTTACCATGATAACACGGATATCCTTTGCCATAGCAAGAAACATCTTTCTAAGATTTTCTGCCTGGATCTCAATCTTATCCATATCCCAGTTGATCTGCGTCAGCTTTGTTACGCCATCTACCAAAAATGCGATTTCTTCTCCGAAAAGCCCGATCAATTCTTTTAGAGTCATCGGGGTGTCCTCTAAGACATCATGAAGAAGTCCTGCCGCAATACTTTCCTTATCAAGTTCTAGCTCTGCTAATATAATTGCTACGCAAAGCGGATGGATGATATACGGCTCTCCGGAGCGTCTGCGTTGATCTCCGTGCGAATTTAGTGCAACCTCATAGGCCTTGCGGATCAGTGACAGATCATCCGATGGATGATACTTTCTGACACTATCCTCCAATTCTTTATATAATTCATCCGGCGATGTAAAATTAGCCGGTGCCTTAACCGAAGGTTTTGGCGGGATTAATCCTTCTTCTTCTGGATTCATATCAGACACCTCATTTCCTCATTTCAACTCAACATATTTATTCGTTGAAAATTATAAGCTTGCGTACTTTTCTTCCATAAACTGTCTTGCCTGCTGTGCATTAGATGGATTTGTATCCTCTAACAGCACGTGAATATGCGGCTTATGCTCCTTGATATAGCGAAGCAAAAATTCATAGTCCATCTGACCTGTTCCGCATGCGCAGCTTAACAGCTTGCCATTTTCGATCTTGAAATCCTTTGCATGGATCGTTGCAATATCTGGTCCAAGAATCTCAACAAACTCTTTAAAAATTGCCGGATACTCCTGATAATTGGACTCATCAAGCAAATTCACTGGATCAAAGATGATCTGAAGATTCGGAGAATCAATCGCATCAAGAACCTTTCTTGCACGCTTTGCATTGTTTACAATATGTCGGCATACTGGCTCAATTGCAACAATTACACCAAGCTTTTCTGCATATTCCACAACAGGACGCAAATTCTTAATAAAAATCTCAAGTGCTTCCTCAGTAAATGAAAATGGCTCTGTGCGATACTCGGTATTACATGCACCTGTCTCTGTTCCAACTACACCTGCTCCAAGAAGACTCGCAAATACAATATGTCTCTTGTAAGTGTCGATAGTATCCTTTAATGCAGCCTCATCAGGAGTTGCCAGATTCTGGTAGCAGCCAAGAACTGCAACATCTACTTTGTTCTCTGCAAAGACTTCCTTCATGTACAATGCCATACCAGGAGTTAAAACCTCCTTTTTGGTTGGAAACTCATGAACTGCCTTCGGTACTGCTAACTGACAGCAATGCATTCCCTCATTGTGTATTTCCTTTACAAGCCCTTCAAAGGTATCTGCCTTTACATCATGGGCACGAATTCCGATTCTCATACAATTCTCCCTTCGCGTTTCGCTACTTTTTTGATACTAGGGTTAAAAGCTGCAAAACCTTATCGTGCAAGCACGAGCAGGTTTTGTAGCTTTTAACCCTAGTATCATGTGATTTCTTAATTATACTCAATTTAACGAAACTCTGCAATAGTTTTGTATCACGATTTGAAGGCTTCTTTTCCCTTGAAATTCGTTAATTTGTGGATAATACGTCACACCAATATCAATTGTATTGCGCATTCCCCTAAGAGCCGCCGCTACATTGTCACGCCCATATTCCTCTTCAAGAAAATCAAAGAACACATCTGTGTCCCCAAAATAAAGCGCGTCCATAATAATGCCTTCTGGTCCCATAACAGACATTTTTACAACATTTCTATTCTTTCCGATACGTGAGAGACGAAGCACAGACAAATGCTGCTGGGCAAACAATGGCTTTTCATTGGCTCGTCCAAATGGCTCTAGCTTTTCAAGATCAGCAATGACTTCTTCACTGATATAACCAAGCGGCATCGCAGCATCAATCATTACAAGCGGCATAAGCTGCGTTTGTGTAAGCGTACATCTCGCATTTAAACCGTCTCGCAAAATCTCTAAATTTTTCTTTTCCATTGTAAGGCCAGCTGCCATCTTATGACCGCCAAAGCGAAGAAATAAGTTCCTAAATGCACTTAGTTCTGTAAACATATCATAATCATCAATACTTCTGCCAGAAGCCTTAATCTGCCCTTCTTCTGATGCATCAGTAAAGACAAGCACAGGACGATAGTAACGTTCACGAAGACGTCCTGCAATTATGCCGGCTACACTCTCATGACAATCTTTTATGTAAACAAGATATACATGCTCATCCTTCCACGTTGCATGCTCAATAAGCTCTACTGCGCGCTCTGTTCCGACTCGCGTTAATTCCTTTCGCTCCTCATTCATTGCCCACAGCTCACCAGCTAAGGCAAGCGCCTGATCATATTCCTTTGATTCAAGAAGCGCCAATGCATGAACAATCGTATCTAGTCGTCCTGCTGCATTAAAACATGGTCCTAAGATAAATCCAATATGATAAGCACGCACCTGCTCTGGTGCTATGCCGCATACCTCCATCAATGCACGAAGACCTGTATGGTTTGTGTGATTAAGATATGAAAGACCTTTTCTGACTAGAATACGATTTTCCCCGACAAGCTCCATAACATCAGCCACAGTAGCAATCGCCGTATATTGTAAAAAAATCTCCTGACGGCTCATTGTGCGCTTCATTCTGCGAAACAGCAGTGTCATAAGCTGGTAGGCTACACCTGTTCCACAAAGACTTTTAAACGGATATGCACAGTCTTCCTGCTTTGGATCAACAATGGCATCAGCCTTCGGCAAAAGATATATCTTTTTTCCATCATGCTCCTCAAATGGAACCTCATGATGATCTGTCACAATAACTGTCATGCCAAGTTTTTTTGCTTCATCAATTGCCTCAAACGCTGCAATTCCATTGTCGCATGTTAAAAGTACACTTGCTCCATTTGCATTTGCTTCTTCAACGATACGACTGTTTACACCATAACCTTCCATTACTCGATTTGGCGTAAAGATTGCTGCGCGACCGCCAAGTTCTATAATAGCTTCTTTTAACAAAAGACCGGAGAAAATTCCATCATTATCAAAATCACTTGAGATTGCAATCAGTTCGTTGTTTGCAATCGCAGCCTCAAGCAAAGACGCAGCCTTACCTGCATCCTTCATAAGCGCAGGGTCGCTTAGATAATCTAAATCTCCCTTTAAATAGCTTTCAATCTCTTCTTTTGTCTCAACGCCACGGTTTCTCATAATCCTTGCCGTTACCTGATTGATGCCGTATGCTTTGCTGATGGCTGCAAAATCTGCTTTTTTTGCGTACAGACGCCAGCGTTCCTTCTTCATAAATTTATTCCTTTCACTAATTCATTTTTCATAATGCGTTTTTACTGACTACGCTTTATGACCACCAATCTGCTCATTTCTCTCCTTTGCAGTTGCGCCGTCAAGCAGATTCATTCCTTTTAAAATCGCATTTTTTCCAAATTTCTTTTTAATCTGCAGCATTGCCTGCTGCATTTTCTTTTCCTTATCTAGCGCGGCTTTTTCTTCCTGTTCTTTTTTTTCTAATGCTTCATAATCTGTAAATAAATCAAGCTGCTGAGGCTTTTTTCTAGTCGGCTCTGAACCCTCTGGCACTACATGATTTGCTGTCAGACTAAGACGTCTCACAAGAAGATTTTTATCAATAATTGTATCGTAAAGCTTCAATACTGTCTCGGTTGCTAACTTTGCTGACGATGTAAATCGTCCGATATTGGCACTGCCATGTGCGCTTTTTGGAATCTGTCTTCCATACCTATCTGTAACAATAGCACCATGATACTGCTCACGGCGTTTTTGATCTGTTAGATTTTCAATATCATAGCCAATCGTTAAAACCATCTGGTCAGTAACAAGACCTTTATCTACAAGCTGCAGCAAAAGCTGATCAGTCATTTCTTTTACAATCAAACGCGTTTTCTCTGCAGTATATGGGCAATGAAGCACCTGACCGTTCTCTATGCTGCTTGACTGCGGACGATATGCCTTAATATGAGCAATCGTGCATGGCTCCCAGCCCCATGCATGATCAATTATAAGCTCTGCATTAACGCCAAAAAGTCGGTACAGCAATTCTTCATTATGGAACTGATTAATCTTACCAACAGAACACCTTGCCACATCTCCCATTGTAAACATTCCATTTTGTTCAAGCTTTTTTGCTGTCTGAGGTCCTATCCGCCAAAAATCAGTAAGAGGGCGATGATCCCACAGCTTTTGTCTATAACTTTTTTCTGTAAGCATAGCAATTCTCACGCCATCACTATCTGCCGTAATGTGCTTTGCCTCGATATCCATTGCAATTTTAGCCAGATAAAGATTTGTTCCGATCCCTGCAGTTGCTGTAATTTTTGTTGTCTTTAATACATCTTTTATCATTTGGCCTGCAAACTCATAAGCATTAAGCCCTGTCAAAATCAGATACTGCGTGATATCGACAAATACCTCATCAATTGAGTACGCATGTATATCCTCAGGTGCCACATATTTTAAATAAATATTATAAATTTTTGTGCTGTACTCCACATATTTTGCCATACGAGGCGGTGCGACAATATAATCAACCTGATACTCCGGGTGCAAATCAAGCTCTTTTGCATTGCTTGAAGATCCTTCAAATAATCTTTTTGGTGCCTGAAAACGTCTTCTGGCATTTGCCTGTTTTACCATCTGCACAACCTCAAAAAGCCTTGCTCGTCCTCCTATGCCGTACTTTTTTAGCGACGGAGATACTGCAAGGCAAATGGTTTTTTCAGTAAGTGCGGCATCTGCCACAACAAGATTTGTGCAAAGTGGGTCAAGACCACGCTCAACGCATTCAACCGATGCGAAGAATGATTTTAAGTCAACGCAAAGGTATGTTTTATTTTCAGCCATTTTAGTCATTATACTGCTCCATTTCAATATATGCTTCTGTTTGCTGTATTGATTTTTTCACTGTTTCTGTTACTGCTTTATCATACCCTCTAAGTGCAGCATATGCGCCAAACTGCGCAGCACGATCCGACAACGCCATTTGTGGGTGACGTTTCGATACGTGATGGGGAAGATCTATTATATCAGCATATTTGCTGGCACATCTGCTGGCACGTTGATCCACTTGATTTTTTTCTACTTGATTCATTTGATCGTTACTTGAAATCAATAGCTTTGCCTCCAGTCTTTGCATTGATGTCCAAAGTATAGCACTCTTTCTCGTGTCCGTCAAAGATTTGTTTGTATTGCTTTTGACATGTACTCATTTTTGCGGTGAACTACAAATACAATTTATCTTACTTCAAAAAAGACACCGCATGTCTCCATACAGTGTCTTAATAATCTAGCATTCTTCTGATATTCTGTTTTTATCTTCCGAACTTTTCAGCAACGTCCTCTTCTCCGAAGCATTCACTGATCGGTGCACCTGGTGCTACCATTGGGAATACCTTGTCGTCCTTGTCAATCTGAGCATCAATTACTACTGGAATATTCAGCTCGATTGCTTCCTTAACTGCATTATCAAACTCTTCGCATGTGCTTACTGTGTAGCCCTTTGCTCCAAGACCTTCTGCTACCTTTGCAAAGTCAACGCGGTCATTTAACACTGTCTGAGAATAACGCTGTCCGTAGAACAAATCCTGCCACTGACGTACCATACCAAGCACGTGGTTGTTTACAACGACCTCTATAACTGGGATATTATATCGAGTTGCTGTTGCGATTTCATTCATATTCATACGGAAGCAGCCATCTCCTGCAATATTGAATACAAGCTTATCCTTGCACGCCATCTTTGCACCAATTGCAGCGCCAAGACCATAGCCCATAGTTCCAAGTCCGCCTGATGTTAAAAGCTGTCTCGGTGCCTTATACTTATAATACTGCGCTGCCCACATCTGGTGCTGTCCTACCTCAGTAGAGATAATAGCATCGCCATGTGTTGCCTCATAGATCTTTTCGATGATATAAGGACCAGTCAGAACACCCTTATGATAAGTCATCGGATGGGATTCCTCATAGCTCTTAACTTCTGTAATCCACTCCTTATGATTCATCTGTGAAAGCTTTTCATTTAACTTTTCTAAGATAACCTTGACATCACCGATGATACTTGCATCTGTTTTGATGTTCTTATTGATCTCTGCCGGATCTACATCAAACTGCAGAATCTTTGCATTTGCGGCAAATTTCTTTGCATTTCCATATACACGATCACTGAAGCGTGCTCCGACAACTACAAGAAGGTCACACTGGCTTACTCCATAGTTTGATGCCTTTGTTCCATGCATACCAAGCATACCTGTATACAAAGGATCAGTACCGTTGAAGGCACCCTTGCCCATTAATGTATCCGCAACTGGAGAATCAATCTTATGAACAAACTCATTAAGCTGTGCGTCTGCACCTGATGCAATTGCACCGCCTCCGACAAAAACGTATGGCTTCTTTGATGCCTCAATCATCTTGACTGCAGTTTCAATATCTTCTGCCTTAATGCGATCTGTAATACGTTTAACCTGCTCTGGCTCTTTACGCTCATATTCTGCCTTATTTGCAGTAACATCCTTTGTGATATCAATAAGCACCGGACCCGGACGTCCTTCCTTTGCAATCTTGAATGCACGGCGAACTGTATCAGCCAGTTTATTGACATCCTTTACGATGAAATTATGCTTTGTGATCGGCATTGTAACACCAGCGATATCGATCTCCTGGAAGGAATCTCTTCCCAGAAGTGAAACAGCAACGTTACATGTAATTGCAATAATCGGAATAGAATCCATGTAAGCTGTTGCAATTCCCGTTACCAGATTGGTAGCACCTGGGCCAGATGTGGCCATGCAGACACCTACCTTTCCGGTTGCCCTTGCATAGCCGTCTGCTGCATGAGACGCGCCCTGCTCATGGGAGGTTAAAATATGTGTAATTTCATCCGAATGCTTGTAAAGAGCATCATATACATTCAGAATGCAGCCGCCCGGATAACCAAACACGGTATCTACGCCCTGTTCCCTTAAACACTGTACTAAAATTTCAGAACCTGTTAACTCCATATTTATTTTCCCTTCCTTATATCTGTCTTATCTATGTTTTATATCAGAAAACCAGCTTATTTATTAGTTCCCGGAACCTGCAAAACTGCACCCTTACTTGCATCAGTTACAAGTGCCGCGTAGCGTGCCAGATAACCAGTTGTTACCTTTGGCTCTCTTGGTGTCCATGCTGCCTTTCTTCTTGCCATCTCCTCGTCAGAAACACGCACATTCAAAGTGTTTGCCGGAATATTGATCTCGATGATATCTCCTTCTTCAACAAGTGCAATTGGACCGCCGACAGCTGCCTCTGGGCATACATGTCCGATGCTTGCTCCTCTTGAAGCACCTGAAAAACGTCCATCTGTAATCAATGCAACACTGGAACCAAGTCCCATACCTGCAATTGCAGAAGTCGGATTTAACATTTCTCTCATACCAGGGCCACCCTTTGGTCCCTCGTAACGGATGACTACAACATCACCTGCAACGATTTTTCCGCCCTTGATTGCTGCGATTGCATCATCCTCACAGTCAAATACACGAGCCGGTCCCTCATGAACCATCATCTCTGGTGCAACTGCTGAACGCTTTACAACACCTGAATCTGGTGCCAAATTACCCTTTAATACAGCAATTCCGCCAGTCTGGCTATATGGATTATCGATTGGACGAATAACCTCAGGGTCCTTATTCACAACGTTTGCAATGTTCTCTCCAACTGTCTTTCCTGTAACTGTAATACAATCAAGATTTAACAGATTCTTCTTTGACAGCTCATTCATAACGGCATAAACACCGCCTGCTTCATTTAACTGCTCCATATAAGTATGACCTGCCGGAGCTAAGTGACACAGATTCGGAGTCTTTGCACTAATGCCGTTTGCGATATCAACGTTTAAAGCTACGCCAGCCTCTCTTGCGATTGCCGGAAGATGAAGCATACTGTTTGTAGAACATCCAAGTGCCATATCAACAGTCAGCGCATTGACAAATGCCTTCTCTGTCATGATATCTCTTGGGCAGATATTCTTTTCAATCATCTCCATAACTTTCATACCAGCGTGCTTTGCAAGCTTAATTCTCTCAGAATAAACAGCTGGAATTGTTCCGTTGCCCTGAAGGCCCATACCAAGTGCCTCTGTCAGACAGTTCATGGAGTTTGCAGTATACATACCAGAGCAGGAACCGCATGTTGGACATGTCTTGCACTCATACTCATATACATCTTCTTCAGTCATCTTGCCTGCTGCGTAAGCACCAACTGCCTCAAACATGGAGGAAAGACTTGTTCTCTGTCCCTTTACATGACCTGCAAGCATCGGACCACCGCTGACAAATACAGTCGGGATATTGATTCTGGCTGCTGCCATTAACAGACCAGGTACGTTTTTGTCACAGTTTGGAACCATAACAAGACCATCAAACTGGTGTGCCATTGCCATACACTCGGTAGAATCTGCAATCAGATCTCTCGTAACAAGAGAATACTTCATACCAACGTGTCCCATTGCAATACCATCGCAGACAGCGATAGCCGGGAATACAACCGGCACGCCTCCTGCCATTGCTACGCCTAACTTAACGGCTTCTACAATCTTGTCCAGGTTCATATGACCTGGAACAATCTCATTATAGGAGCTGACAATACCAATCATTGGCTTGTCCATCTCTTCCTTTGTAAATCCTAATGCATTAAACAGTGATCTATGAGGTGCCTGCTGCATTCCTTTTTTTACATTGTCACTTCTCATGTTTTTAACCCCTTCCAAATTTGTTAACCAAGAATTTTTTCTGCAATCAGATCGCCCATAGAAACTGTGCCAACCTGTGTCATACCCTCTGACATGATATCAATTGTGCGGTAGCCTGCCTTAAGTACCTCTTCTACTGCAGTCTCAACTGCCTTTGCTTCTTCATCAAGATCGAAAGAGTATCTAAGCAGCATGGCAGCAGATAAAATTGTCGCAATCGGGTTTGCAATGCCCTTACCTGCAATATCTGGTGCAGAGCCATGGCTTGGTTCATAAAGTCCAAGCTTTCCTGCACCAAGGCTTGCTGATGATAACATACCAATGGAGCCTGTAATCATACTTGCCTCATCAGAAAGAATATCACCAAACATATTCTCTGTCAAAATAACATCAAACTGTCTCGGATTCATAACAAGCTGCATGGCACAGTTATCAACAAGCATATGCTTTACTGTTACATCAGGATAATCCTTTGCAACTTCATCAACAACTGCTCTCCAAAGTCTTGAAGTGTCAAGAACATTTGCTTTGTCAACGCTTGTTACATTTTTTCCGCGCTTTCTTGCAACCTCAAATGCTTTAACTGCAATCCTTTTAATCTCATTCTCATCGTATGCCATAATATCAGTTGACTTACGAATGCCATCAATTTCCTCTGTCTTATGTTCACCGAAGTATACGCCTCCGGTCAGCTCTCTCATCATAACAATATCAAATCCATCGCCGATAATCTCTGGCTTTAATGGACAAGCATCTTTTAATTGTGAAAACAGCTTTGCCGGACGGATATTTGCAAACAGACCAAGACCTTTACGAATCTTTAACAGACCTGCCTCCGGACGCAAATTTGGTGCTACCTGATACCATCTTGAGTTTCCGACGTTTCCGCCTACTGCACCTAAAAGCACGGCATCACTAGCCTTTGCCTTTTTAAGTGATTCTTCGGTCAGCGGTTCGCCATACGCATCAATTGAGCAGCCGCCCATAAGAAGCGTCTCGTATTCAAACTCATGTCCATATTTTTTTGCTACGGTATCCAGTACCTTTTTGGCCTCAGCCACAATCTCAGGACCAATTCCGTCTCCTGGTATCAATGCAATCTTACCTGTCATCCTGTATCCTTTCCAACAGCAAAAGCTGTCTGCAAAAAGTTTCTTTTTTATCATAATGAAAGTACAAGCACCTTTCAGCACTTGTACTTCCCTATGTTAGTATATTTTGACATTTTTTTCAAGAGAACAAACTTCGTTCCACAAATAGCATCAATAATCAATTAAATTACATCAAGTTTTTTGAAGTAATACACTACTTTGGGATAAAAAGCAATAGGTTATTTGCTCTTATATATCATTATTCATTGATACGCTCAAACACCATTTCATAACCGTCACTTCCAAAGTTTAAGCTTCGGTTCACACGGCTGATTGTCGCAGTAGATGCACCTGTTTTCTGTGCAATTTCAAGATATGTGTTTTTCTGGCGCAGCATAGCTGCTACCTCAAAGCGCTGTGCGATAGACTGAAGTTCATTGACGGTACATACATCTTCAAAAAAAGCATAACACTCATCAAGATTTTTCAATGTAAGAATTGCTTGAAACAAATGATCTGTTTCAGGGTTTTTAATTTTTTTATTCATTCTGGTTTCCGTGTGCTCAAACAATATATTATTAAAGCACACACCCTCTCCTTTCTACATTCCTGTTTTTATTTTTTCTGGTTTTCAATTAGATTTTTAACCCTATGCATGTATTTTGACACGCTAAAGCGAAAAAGTCAAGTCTTTTTGATAAAATTTAATCTTTTCATTTGTACTACTGTTTAAGTTTGCTCCATTTTCTTCATCTAAATGAAAACCTTCTGGTGATACCTTCTGCTCTCCGCACACATCCATACCTAGAAATATAGCACCTGACTTCTTTGCATCTGTCAAAAAACAAAGAATCTGTGAAAGCTGCATGGTTCCCTGGCTCCAGTCCGTAACTGCTTCCTCTTTGTTTAATACATCCTTATCAAGAGAAATATATACAGGCCACTTTGAAAGTTCCTTACACAAAGCTTCCTTTTGCTGTTCAAATTCAGCCTCTATCACCCATGTGATGCGAGAATCTTTTAAAAGCTGCTCTGCTGTTTTATCCTCATCTGCCGGACCTACTAATACTGCCTTTTTTAAATTAGGAAGATTTTCTAGTGCATGAAGAACCCAACTTCCACATGTTAAAAGACCGCCGCCAAATGCGCTCTCCATGCAGTCTGAATGATGGTCAAATAAAAGAAGGCTAAATGGCTGATTTATGCGCTGCAAAAACAAAAGACTGACATAATGATAGTCGCCTGAATCAATAAAATGAAGCGCATTCACTGGAATATGCGCCAAACGCTTTTCAAGCTCTGTTTTCGCCTCATCACTGCAAAAATACAGACTTCCTAAAATATCAGTGCAGTCTGTATATATACAGTCTAAGCCTGGCTTATTTAAAATATTGTCTGTTTCTTCTATGTCTTTTGCTTTCCAAAAGGACTGACTGTCATAGGCACCTGACAAAGAAATCATATAATAAGGATTTTTGCTCACGCTGTCTTTTCCTTTCTTATCTATTATTCCAGACATTTTTTAGATAATCTCTTACTTTAAGCAGATCTGGCAAAATTATTTCGGCAAGGCTTTGCATTTCTTCATTTGGTTCAAGAAGATCAGGCACCATAATAGGATGAAGACCTGCCGCATGGAGTGAACGCATTCCGTTATATGAATCCTCAACACCATATGCGCTCTCTGGAGTAATGCCCATACGCTTGCATGCCTCTAAATAAATATCAGGCTCTGGCTTACTCTTTTTTGCCATCTCACCGCCTACAATCACATCAAAATACTGTATTAAACCAGCATGAGTCAGCTGACGAATGACTGTCTCACTTCTTGTAGATGAAGCAAGTCCAACATTAGCACCGCTCTCCTTTAGCCATGACAAAAGCTCTCTAGCTCCTTTTTTTACAGGAAGCCCTTCTGTCTCTTCAATTTCGTGAAAGCGATTAGATGTATCTTTTCTAAACTCCTCATAAGGGAAATCTGGTCCTTCAAAGCGAAACATTGTTTCCTTTGTCTTTTCAATTGTAGTGCCAATGCAGGCATGAAACATGCCCTTTGCATCTTTCAATTTATATTTTTCCTTATAATCCTCCCAGCAGCGCTCACATACATGCTCAGAATCAAAGATGACACCATCCATATCAAATATAACGTTCTTCATTTTACACCTCTTAAGCTCATATTTAAAAGTACAATAGCCGCCCTGGCAACAGGGCGGCGAAATATTATTTTAATTAATCTACATATTTCTTTAAAGTATTGCGAACAGCATCTTTTCCTGCAAGCATTTCAACAAACATGCCCTCTACCTTGTCTGCAAGACCTGCCTCGTACATATCAACACCAAAGATTGCCTTATTAGTGAGAATTTCCTTAAGCTGTCCTGTATAAGTCTCTGGCTTTCCTGCCTCTACACCAGAAAGCTTTTCCTGCAAATTAGCAAGCATTGGATCACTGCTAAGCTCCATCTTCTCAAGCTTATCATCTGTTCCAAGAAGATAACGAAGCCATCCTGCAATTGCAAGCGGAATGTATACAAGAGAAGAACAGTCAAGCTCACTGCTTGCCATGTAAGATTTCATTGTCTCACCAAAACGAACAACGATTTTCTGAGAAGTATCAGTTGCAATACGCTGCGGTGTGTCTGGCATAAATGGATTTGGAAGACGCTTCTCGATTACTTCATCGATGAATGCCTTCGGGGAAAGGATGCCAGGATCGGTAACTACCTTCATACCCTCATCGTAACCGATATGACGAATAAGTCCTGTAAGCTCCTTGTCATTCATCTCATCTGCAATCAGGTTGTATCCAAGCAGACAGCCATAAACAGCCAGAGCTGTGTGCAACGGATTTAAACAGGTAGTTACCTTCATACGCTCTACACGGTTTACAGTGTCACGGTCAGTCAGATATACACCAGCCTTCTCAAGTGCCGGTCTTCCTGCCGGGAACTTGTCCTCAATTACAAGGTACTGCGGTCCCTCTGCATTTACAAACGGTGCAATATAGGTATTTCTGGAAGTAATAACAGGTGCCATTTCTTCAACGCCTGCTGCCTCTAATTTTTCCTCAACAGCCTTTGCCGGTCTTGGTGTGATCTTATCGATCATACTCCACGGGAAGCTGATGCTTGATTCATCCTCAAGATATGTGATGAACTCTTTTGTTACAAAACCTTTCTCTGCCCACGCCTTCGCGATTGTCATTACAGATGCCTGAAGCTTCTCTCCATTATGAGAGCAGTTATCCATGCTTACAACAGCAAGCGGATAACGGCCTGCCTTGAAACGCTCAAAAAGAAGTGCAGCAACAATGCTCATTGCATGCTTTGCGCTCTCTGGACCATTTTCAATATCAGATACAACAACTGGAAGAAAGTTTCCATCAATACCTTTTAATGCATAACCCTTCTCAGTAACTGTAAAGCTGATCATCTGTAAGGATGGATTTACAAATATAGCCTTTAATCTGCCATACTCTGCCTCATCAGCTGTATTTGCCTTAATTCCGTCTGCAATACTTGCAATTACACGGCTTGAGGTATTTCCGTCTGGAAGAAGCGTTACCATCAGTGTCATTGACTCATGTGGCTTGTAGATCTTATCGATGATATCATAATCAAAAGTCTCTGCTGCAATAATTCCTCTGTCAGCAGCACCTTTATTTAACAGATCTTCCTGCAGTCCTGCAATATAGCCGCGGAAAATATTTCCTGCTCCAAAGTGAACCCATACAGGCTCCTCAAGTGTCTTTTTATGAACTGCTTCAATATCATAAGACGGCAGTGTAATACCTGCCTTTTCAAATTCATTTTTCTTTTGTGCTACATCCTGTAATGTCAGTTTCATCTCTGATTCTCCTTTACAATTGACTCCCACAGGCCGCATAAATATGCAGCACCAAGTGCTCTGTCATACAGACCGTATCCAGGCATTGCCTTCTCGCCCCAGATCATTCTTCCGTGATCTGGACGGATAATTCCATCAAATCCAGTATCGTACAGTGCCTTCATGATTGCATGCATATCAAAGGTACCATCTGAAGACAGATGTGCAGACTCCTCAAAGTCATTCATGCCATCGTTAAACTGTAAGTTTCTTATATGTGCAAAATGGATTCTTCCCTTAAGTGCGTGAATCATCTCAACTAAGTTGTTGTTTAAGTTGGTTCCGTAGGATCCAGTACAGAAGGTAACACCATTGTGCGGATTGTCTACCATCTTCATCATACGCATGATGTGATCCTTGTTGTTGATAATACGCGGAAGACCAAATACGCTCCAAGACGGATCATCTGGATGAATTGCCATATTGATATCATACTTATCACATACAGGCATAATTGCCTCAAGGAAGTACTTTAAGTTTGCAAACAGCTTCTCCTCGTCGATATCTGCATACTCCTCAAACAGCTGCTTAACCTTTGCCATACGCTCTGGCTCCCAGCCTGGCATAACTGTTCCGTTCATGTCATTTGAAATAGAATCAAACATCTTAGCCGGATCAATGCTGTCTACTGTCTTCTGATTGTAAGCAAGAACTGTAGAACCATCCTTTCTCATACGTGCAAGTTCTGTACGAGTCCAGTCAAACACTGGCATAAAATTATAACATACCATATGAATATCAGCCTTACCAAGATTCTCAAGTGTCTTGATATATGCATCAATATCCTTGTCACGCTCTGGAGCTCCCGTTTTGATTGCATCGCTGATATTTACACTCTCAATGCCTGGAAGGGTCAAACCTGCTGCCTCTACCTCATTCTTAAGAGCCATAATCTCCTCATAAGTCCACAGCTCACCTGGCATTTTGTTGTAAAGAGTAGAAATAACACCCTTTACATAAGCTGTCTGTCTGATCTGCTGTAAGGTAACGGTATCATACTGGCTGCCGTACCATCTCATTGTCATCTGCATAACGAATTCTCCTCCTGTTTGAACTGCCAATTATCCATTACAGATAAACGGCAGTTTTATATATTTTTTACTATACTTACATAGTAGCATAGATCACTATGATTGAAAATGTGTTTTTTTACATTTTTTGTGTGGTTTTTGGTAGTAAAATTTTTGTTCGTGCTGCACTCATACTTACAAAAACTGTGTCACATCTTTGCATGCCACATATCTTAGTTCAAAGTTCTGCGCTGTCAATGTTTTTGACTCTTTGTCATAAGATGGTGACGCTTCTTTTGCACGTTTTTTAAATGTCGCAAAACTAACATCTGATTTTTGACCGCCGCAAACACAAAGATAAGCTGCATTTTTGCTGTAAGCACGCTGCTCACAATTAAAATTCATACCATTGTGTGCTTCCAGTTTTTCACTGCACCATAATGCCAGATAGCCTGTTTCTTTGCGAAGGAATATCCAATTTTCTTCATGAATCACCTCATCAAAACGACACTCTGGGCAATATAAATGAGTATATCCAATTGGATGCTCATCTGGAATCACATAAATACCGCCAAGAAGACCGTGCTGCTGTTTTAATGCCGGCATCACACCATTTCCATGCCAGTAGCCTGGGCGCATATCGCCCTCCTCTGATGTAGAACCTGGATGTGTAACGAAAATGCTCGCTTCGCCGTCAAGCGCTGCATACCACATGTGCTGCTGATAACCGTATGTACCTGGCCTAAAATATGTAGTGCCATGAAAACGTTCGTTAAATGATTTCGTAAAGTTATGTGTCGTGATATCCACATCTTCCTTAAGAGTCTCATTTTCCCAACGTGTAAACGGCTCTCTAGGAGATGCTACGCTCGTCAAGCAATAGTCATCATTTTTCTCCAGATAAACTCTTGCATTGCCCGTTGTATAATTTGTCTCAACATCATCCTCCATAAGCTTTACAAGACCTTCTGGAATCGGATAGTGACTGCTTGCATAAAAACCAAGCCATCCCTCTCCAAATGTGTATGGCAGCTTTGGATTGATCAAATTCATAAGTGCCATTGCTCCCTGATCAAACGGATACAATACACTTCTGTAAACACGTCCCATCGGTGCCACAATACCAGTTTTATAAGTGTGAAGAGCAAGCATAGACAACATCTTATCAGTAACAGCTGCCGCGCGCTTTGAAATTTCCGGCTCTGAATAATCAACTACATTAATCAATGCAGCAAATGTAACGCACATATAGACAGTGCTCAAAAACTCCTCAAAGCCATACTCTTCTACATCATCAAGCCACTGCAAAACTTTGTTTCTTCCATATAAATGAAGTTCTCTTCCTGTCATCTTTGCACGAGGGAAATATTCGTCTGGATACATCTCTCCTGCATTCATCGCACATGTATAGAACATCAGCGCATGGTTCTCGCTCCAAAAGCACATGCCGTCAAAACCATCCATATCCATCCAGTAGCGATAATTGAGCATAACATCTTTGATACGCTTTTTCATTGCTCCTTCAACTGGATAATTATGCAGATAACGAATTAATCCGCACATTAAAAAGTCAGAACAGTCATATCGCTCTTCGATCATCTCAAGCATCTCATACATCAATCGCTCATCATCCATAGAGTTGTCATTGAAATGCTTTCTTGCAAGGATATTGGAGATTGGGAAACCAAACTTCTCACCGCGGCTCTCGCTCATAACATCCGCAATTCGTCTGAATATAAGCTCCTTATTCTCCTCAAAGCTAAATGCACTTCCATCCTCGCGCAATGCATATTTAGGAACAAGCTGCTCTGTGCGTTCAAAGACACGCTTAAGCTCAAGCTTTCCTGAAACAACCTTCACTGTTACATATGGCTGTCCATTTTCTAAAAGAATCTCGTTTTTTCCCTCTGCCTGATACCAAACAGCAGGTATCTTTGCCTTTGCAAAATCCTCTTCATGATAGCGATATGTATAACTTGTTCCTGCTGGAGCTGGGCTGTCAAAACAAAGCTTATTTGACTCTAAACGTGCACTCTCCAAAAATGCTTCTGCCACAGCTGCAGCGTCAGCACATGCTTCATCTGGAATTGACACTTTAATTTCATCCTTATGATTTAAAATCTGCAGACCTGCTACACTTCTTGTATCACGCACGCCAAGATTCTCACATGCTAAATAAATAAGATTGCGCCCTGCTTTTAAATGAAGCGTCAGCTCTTTTTTCTGAATTGGCTTATAAACTGGCTGCTTTAATGCACCCTCTAATCTGCCATTGCAATATACATCAACTGCTGCATATGACCAAAGCGCTGCCGTAACATCAATATCAGATGATATCTCAAGCACAGTCGCAATATCAAAATGAATGCGGCGCATAACAGAATAGAACGTTGAAATATTTACAAAACAGCTTCCGCTGTCATAGTAATACTTCCATTCTTTATTCAAGCGGCTCTTTGCTCCAACAAGAATCTCACCAGTTTCACCAACTGGTTTGTGTTCTGCAATTACAGAACGCAGATATGCTTCATAGCGAAGCTGATTTTTATCCTTCGCCTCATTAAAATAAGGCTCTTCCTGCGGACCCGACACCATAAAATGTGTCACAAATCCATCCAGGCCTAGTTTCCATCCGCTCATTTGCTTTTTCCTCCTACAGCATCATTAACTCTACTTACGCTGATCAATTTTTGTTATTGACATCATAAAGACAAATTGCTTTTCTTGTATTACAGCTCCTTGGTACTACATTTATATCTTCTAATACAAGATTATCAATATGACGTGCCCAGATGCCATATGCATCTACATCACCATGTGCATTGCTCTCTGGATAATCCTCCAAAAATTCATCAAACGTCTCTGGGATTTCAATGATTTCCTTATTATCCCTATATATAACATGATAACTGTTTACAGTAATATTTTCAAGTGGTCTCCGAACAACACTTCCATCATTTTTAGTTGTCTCATAACCTGTTAAAATTGCCGGAACTTCTGCGTTATCTGCATGAATATTTTCAATGCAGATATTTTTAATGCTGCCTCCCCAGTAGCGATTTTCTCCTACATTGTCTGTATAAGGTTCATTATAACGATTTCTCTTATTTAAACAAATATACAAAGGACACATAATCTTATCCATCATGATATTTCTAATAGTTACATCAGAAAGATTAGTTCCATCACATGACTCAAGCGAAATTCCTGAAACAGAACCAGGATAAATATCAGGCATGCAAAATGTACAGTCTTCTACAAGAATATCACTAATATCATTTGCTGTTTCAGTTCCAATTTTAAATGCGTTCATAACTGTAACAACAGTACATCTTTTTACATGTACATGCGTCATGGCACGTCCAGTACGAATTGGATTTTTAATTACAATTCCATCATCTGCACAGGAGATAAAACAATGATCTACTAATACATTATCACTTGCATTAATATCAACACCGTCTGAATTTGCCACATGACGATTATCATCAATTACCATATTCTTAACTGTGATATTTTCACAACACTCAATATGAAGTGTCCAGCTCATTGAATCATATAAGATAATATTGTCAAGCGTAACATTTTTACTGTCCTGTACCCATACAAGTGCTGCCGGACGACTTAAATTTGGCTTGCCTTCACCATATTTATCTTCTGAATAACGTATTCTCTGTCTATAATAATAGCGGAGTGTTCCAGGAATAGTATTAATTTCTTTTGCCTGATCACGTCTTGGAAGGCGACTTATATCAAATGGAACAAGTGCCGGAAGCTCTCTTGGTTCATATACATACCACTCACCGCTTCCGTTAATACGACCTCCGCCTGTGATAGTCACATCCTCTGCATTCTTTACACGCACAAAGGCGCCCTCACTCGACTCGCCCTTTCTGTCATCTATCTGTTCTTTTTCTTTTGCAAGCAAAAGATCTACATTTCTGGACGCTTTGATTTCAGAATCTGCCGCAATAAACAGTGTTGTGTGAGACGGAATATACACAGTGCCCATGCAATATGATCCCCCCGCAACAAGAATCACACCGCCGCCTTCTTTCTCACATGCTACTGCAGCTTTTAAGAAAGCTTCGGTATTTAAAAGATTTTTTTCTGGTCTTGCTCCAAAATCACGAATATCAAAAACTTTTTTTCCTTCTGGAAGTTTTTGATTTTTATCGATAAATTCATCATATGGAAGTGCTTCATAATAATCACCCGGATAGATATTTCCTAATTCTGGGTAAGTGGGTGTATCATATGTGTTCTGCATAACAATGAATCCTTTCTAAAAAGGCCGACAATTCGTACTACCACAAATTGTCGGCCTATCTTTTTGTTAACCCTTTACTGCACCGGCTGTCAGACCGCCCATGAAGAAACGGCTAAAGCAACAGTAAACAATCAAAATCGGGACAATTGAAATTGTCGCACCTGCGAACATGATATTCCATGCTGCAGTACCGTCTCCGGCATTCTTTAACATATTAACACCTACGGTCAGAGGACGAAGCTTATCATTAGTCATTGTAAATACAAGAGGAAGAATGTACTCGTTCCATCCCTGTCTGAAGGATAAAAGTGCAATTGTTGCCAGAATCGGCTTTAACATTGGAAGGATAATCTGATAATAGATTCTGAAGAATCCACATCCATCCATCTTTGCCGCCTCGTCAAGCTCCTTAGGAACAGAATTAACAAATCCACGACATAAGAAGATGAAAGTTGCCTGGCCGCCGCCTGCTGAGATAATAGCAACAGCTAACAGGCTCTTATTCATCTTCAGCTTAACAGCAAGCTCAAATAAAGGACGAAGGGAAACAGAACCAACGTTGATGAACATGAATGCTACGAAAAGCATATACAGAAGTTCCTTACCCTTAAAATTCTTTCTTGCAAATACGTATCCTGCCATGCTGGCATTGATTAACGAAATAAGCATAACAGCTAAACTTAAGAACACACTGTTCATTGTATAAGTTGCAAAATTTGCCTGTTTCCATGCCTGCACATAGTTATCAAACACCCACTTGCTTGGCAAAATGCTTGAACCTCCTACAAGCAGCTCCTTATTGTCCTTAAAGGAACCAAAGATAACATAGCATACAGGAAAGATTGTGATGATCGCCGCGAGTGCCAAAAACAGCCAGATGATCAGACGGACGATCTTCGTTTTTGTTGAATATACTGCATGAGTTTTTTCCATCGTATCTCCTCCTAATTTATACTACATCGTCAAGTTTCTTGGAAACAAACAGATAAATGCCAGTTACAATACCTACGATTACTGCTGCAACAACACTAAGCAGTGCTCCATAACCGATCTGTGGCTGACTTGTACTTCCAGCAGAGCCAAAGATAATATTGTAAATGTATAAGAACATTACCATAGAACGGTTGCCAGGTCCTCCATTTGTCAGAACCATGATTGCCTCGTAATCCTTAAATGCTCCAGTGATCGCAAGCATTAAAACAACCTTTAATACCGGTGCCAGCATTGGAAGTGTAATGCGGAAGAAGGTCTGCACGCCAGTTGCACCGTCGATCTTTGCACTCTCGTAAACATCCTCAGAAATACCAGTCATACCAGTGATAAAATACAGCATGTAGTTACCAAAACCACCCCAAATTGCAAGGATCGTAACGGCTACCATAACAACACTCGGACTGTTCAACCACTTTATCGGAGAATCAATCATATGCATGTTCTGAAGCATAGAGTTTAAAATACCATTCTTTGTTGCAAAGATAAATCCAAAGATCATACCTGCAATAGATGTACTGATGATAGTTGGCATGAAGTAAATTCCTCTAAATACAGAAGAACCTCTCAATTTCTGGTTTAATAAAACTGCCATCAACAGAGCTAACGGGATGATGAAAATCAGCTTATAGAATGCATATTCAAATGTATGCATAACACTATTCCAGAAAACTTTATCGTTCAGCATACGCTCAAAGTTTTTCCATCCGGTAAATGTAGACTTGAAACCATTATAGTCACATGCTACATAGCGGAAAATCCAAATAAACGGATAGATAGAGCACAGGCAAAGGAAAAATACTGCCGGTGCCAGCATAAGTGCTGCTGAAAAACTTCCGCTGCTTTTCGCTTTCTGGAACTTTTGTGAAAAAGTCATTTTTTTCTGGCTCATAAAATCCTCCTTTTTTCTTAGTTCACATTTTTTACATCCCGTGAATAGATGCGATAAGAAAGGGAAAGCCGCCTCCTTATTTTTTTCGGAAACAGCCTTCCCATTTTATTCAGATGCCATTATAGGCTGTCTGTTTCTTATTTATCCAGATAAGTTGCAGTTCCATCACTTGGATGAAGCGGATCATAATCCTCAATTACAAGTCTCTTAACGCTGCCAGACTCGATATCTGCATCATATGCCTCATTGTAACGGGTATTCAGATCTTCGATTGCATCGTCAACATCAACATAACCCATGATTGCATTCCACATAACAGTTCTGTAATCATCACCTGTCAGGTTAATTGTCGGTACTGCCGGGTATACAGACTCATAGTCAAGTAAAGAGAAGTCTGCCAGACGGCCGATCTTAGACTTATCGATCTTCTCATCCATATAAGAAGTAATCGGCAGACAGTAACCATTCTCTAAGTATCCCTTTAAAAATTCCTCAGACTGGAAGTACTGAATTACCTTCCAAGCCTCATCTGGATGCTCACTGGAAGACATGATTGCATAGCCCTTAGACGGTGTTGTCTGAAGTGCACCCTTGATCTCGCCGTCAAGAGATGGAACCTCTGCTACGCCCCACTCAAAGTCTTCGATTGGCAGCTGGCTGGTGAATACACCTGCCTCCTGAGAAGCGTTGCCCCACAGTGCAAACTCGCCTTCTGCAAATAATGCTCTCATGTTATCAACGCCCTGCTGATCCGGGTAAGCAATCTCCTCATCGATAAATCTCTTGCCCTTCTCAAGGATTTCCTTGTAGCCGCTGAAATCAAACTTGCCATTTACATAGTCATAGTAATAAATACCAGATACCTGAGCCATCATCTCAAGCTGACGCTCAAATGGAGAAGATGAAGTAAATCCGATTCCATAATACTCGCCGTTTCCATCCTCAGTGATCTTCTTTGCCATATCAATGTACTCGTCAAGTGTCTTCGGAATTTCTGTATATCCGCTCTTCTCTAACAGATCCTTATTGTACTCAATACGAACACCAGATCTCATACCAGAATATACCCAGTACAGATTGCCATCCATGTAGTTTAAGCCCTCATATGCATGCTCATATGGCTCGTTAACCTTCTGGTACTCCTCATCTGCATCAATGTAATCGTTTAACGGAACAAGCATATCGTTATCTACGAAATTCTTTAATGTTACGCTCTGTCCGATGATATCCGGTGCTGTACCGCCTGTGTAAGCAAGAGAAATCATATTCTCATAATCATCTGTGATGATCTGCATATCAATGTAGATATTGTCTGTATTCTCCTTGTTGTACTTTTCTACCATCTCAGTCATGTACTCGCTGTCATGGCGGTCATTTACCCAGTAAGTGATGGTAGTTACATCATCTGCCATTGCCGGAACTACGCCGATTGTACCCATTGCCATTGCTGCACAAAGTGCAAGACTCATACCTCTTCTTTTCATTAGAAAGTCCTCCTTAAATTCCTTTACAGCTTATCCAGTTTCACAATAAAACTCGGATTGCTGTTTGCTATGGTTATGTTTTATCATGAATTATAACAATTTTCAACGTCATTTTTCATGTATTATGTAACACTTTCCATCATGTGACATTTTTCAATTATTCATTTTGTTGGTTACAGTTCACGCGTCAAGGTTACGAAAGCCCTTCGATGCAATGGTTTCGTCGCCGGACCAAACTCCGCAGGTTCCTTTTATGTTCTTTCTTATTATACATTACTTTGAAAGACCTGCTCCAAGTGCCCGGCTCGTGAAATCCATTCACCCTAGGGCTTTGCTGTAAATATTTGCTTATTCGTGAACTGTAATATACACAACTCCTGCAGCTGTTCCTGCAAAACCAATGATGCAGGCAGCCACTGCATATGTCTGCAAATAGCTGCTAAGCCATGTGCTTTGCTGTACAAGAATGGATATGAGGTTGGCCGATACATGCAAAATAATTGGTGCTGTAAGCTTTGCGAACCGTTCATATATCCAAACAAGAAGTGCTCCTAAAATAAATGCATACAGTGCCTGAAGCAGATTGCCATGAACTGCAGCGAAAATCAAAAGCGCTGCCAAGGCTGACGGCCCCACACTAAGCCACGTACGCATTCTTCTGTAAAGGATACCGCGAAATAAAAGTTCCTCTGCCACTGGTGCTGCAATGCCAACTACAAGTATCTGAAGCCACAGCTTGTCTGAATAAAGTGCCTTTGCTACGTTTTTTGCATCTTCTTCTCTGATTGTCTTTAACCCAGTTAACTCAAACAGCATATTAACGCCAATACAGGCACATATTCCAATAATAATCATGATGATTACAGAATAAAGTGACAGCTTCTTGCCTTCCCAGCGAATCTGTTTGGAATCTTTGTAAAATAAAATTCCCATAATTATAATACAGGACACTTTTTCAATCAGATTTGCCATCAGACCGCCGTTTGGATAAAGACCTAGCACTGCCATTCCTATAGCCATATAGATGACGAGCGGATAGATCAAATTGATCAGTCGCCTCGACAATGGTTGATATCTCATTTTTTATTTCCTTTTCTTATTTTTTCTTCCCGTTTTTTCTGATCTGCTTTTTTCATGCGAGCACGAAAAGCCTCTTCTGACTGCCGCTTTTGCTGTGCTTTTGACACAGCAAGAGCTACTGCCTGTTTTTTCTCCTCAAAGGCTATTTTTTTCTCTTCAACGGCCTCCTGCACTAGCTGTTTTCGCTCCTCTGCTGCCAGTCTCCGTTCTTCTGCTGCCGCTTCTGCCGCCAATTTTCCCTCTGCTACAGCATCCGCCACTGCCTGCTTCTTCTCTTCTACACTCTCCTGTACAGCCTCTGCCTGTGCCTTAAGCTTCTTTGCTAATTCCTTTGATTTAACCTCTAAGTTCGGATATGCCTCTCCGATACGGCGAAGCAGTACTGGATCCTCGCGAAGAAGTTGGCGCACCTTTGTGCTGACTTCCTCAGAATTATCTGCTTCTACGCCATCAATTTCCTTTTTAACAAGATTAAATGCAATATGTGATACAATATTATCCCAGATCATCAGCATAACAATTGCACCTGACAGCGTATAAAGAATCCACTGCGGAATGGCATGAATCCATTTCATCAAAACTGGATCAATCAGCTTTACAATTGCCACACCTCCAATTCCAAATAATACCAAGTTTCCAATCCAAATACGGCCATGCAGATTCATTGGCTTTTGGCTGTAATCCCACCAGCGCGCATGGAACATTTTTTCCATGTACCAGCTGACAAAATATTCTAGGACTCCGCAGAGTACAAAAGACGCCAAAAACGTCACAATATAGCTTGCATTTCCGATCAGTCCACCAACTAAAACTGTTACAACAACGGCACCTGAGCCATAAATCGGACAATATGGACCAATTAAAAATCCACGGTTAATAAAACGGTGAAACTGTATATACTTTAATATCACTTCCATGCACCATCCGGCGACAGAATAGCAAAAAAATAGTACGATAAGCTCTGCTATTGTTTGTCTAAGCATTAAATTTTCTCCTTTCAAAACGCATAAGGGGACAATATTTCTATTGTCCCCTGGTGTTGTTTTCTTGCTGTTTACTTTTTCGACCCCTACGAATTGCTCCGCTGCTTCGCATCTCTCGCAATTCTGCAAATCATTCGGATTCGCTGATTTCCTTTGGAAATCGCTGCATCCTCATGATTTGGCTTTTGTCCCCTGGTGTCTCAAATGGTTGCGATATCGATCAGTGTCAGCTGCTCTTCTCTATTCTCAAGACTAGTAATCAATGCCTTTGCTGTATCGATTGCTGTCAGTACATTTACACCTGTCTCGATTGCATTTCTACGGATAATAAAACCATCATGGCTGTGCTCTGCGCCCTGTGTTGGTGTATCAATGACAAGATCAATCTGATGGCCAAGAATCAAATCAAGAAGATTCGGTGAATCCTGCTCCAGCTTGCTTATATGAAGTGTATCAACTCCCTTTGCACGAAGTGCTGCTCCTGTTCCCTTTGTCGCATAGATCTCGTAGCCAATTGCCTTGAAACGTCTTGCAATATCTACGATCTCTTCCTTATCATCATCGCGAACTGTAATAATCATCTTCTTATACTTTGGAAGATGGAAGCCTGCACCAAGGAAAGCCTTATAAAGTGCCTCGTTAAAGGTCTTGCCAATTCCAAGACACTCACCTGTTGACTTCATCTCTGGTCCAAGTGCAATATCAGCTCCGCGCAGCTTCTCAAAGGAGAATACCGGCATCTTAATTGCATAATAATCTGCTTCCTTTTGCAGACCTGGCTCATAACCAAGACCACGAATTGTATTTCCAATGATGACCTGTGTTGCCAGATCAACAATCGGGATTCCTGTTACCTTACTGATATACGGTACGGTACGTGAAGAACGCGGATTAACCTCAATTACATAAACAGCTCCCTGATACTCGATAAACTGAATATTAATCAGACCTCTTACATGAAGCGCTCTTGCCAGACGCTTTGTATACTCAACGATAGTTTCTTTTGTCTTCTGACTTATGCTTTTTGCCGGATAAACAGAAATACTATCACCAGAGTGGATACCTGCTCGCTCAATGTGCTCCATGATACCAGGAATCAAAATATCCTGTCCATCACATACAGCATCAACCTCAAGCTCCTTACCCATCAGATATTTATCTACAAGAATCGGATGCTCTTGTGCATAACGATTGATAATACCAATATACTGCGTAATATCCTCATCGTTGATTGCAATCTGCATACCCTGACCGCCAAGAACGTATGACGGACGAACAAGAACTGGATAACCAAGCTCATGCGCAACCTTTAATGCCTCTTCTACTGTAAATACAGTGCCACCTGATGCGCGCGGAATCTTTGTCTCGCGAAGAATCTGATCAAACAGCTCACGATCCTCTGCCGCATCAACGTCTTTTGCGCTCGTTCCAAGAATCGGAACTCCCATCTTCATTAAGGCCTCAGTCAGCTTAATTGCTGTCTGACCGCCAAACTGAACAACAGCGCCGTCTGGATGCTCCAGATTTACAATACTCTCCACATCTTCTGGTGTCAGTGGCTCAAAATACAGCTTATCTGCAATATCGAAATCGGTTGAAACTGTTTCAGGGTTATTATTGATGATAACAGTCTCATAGCCTTCCTTTGCAAATGCCCACGTACAATGAACAGAACAGAAGTCAAACTCAATACCCTGTCCAATACGGATAGGTCCAGAACCAAGAACAAGAACCTTCTTTCTTCCCTCTGTCTTTTTCGCCTCATTCTCGCTTCCAAAAACAGAATAATAATATGGTGTAGTTGCTGCAAACTCTGCTGCACATGTATCAACCATCTTAAAGGCTGCTGTGATGCCATTGTCATAGCGCATCTTCTTTACCTGATCCTCAGTCTTGCCGCTTAAGGATGCGATTAACTTATCCGGGAATTCAATACGCTTTGCTTCCTTTAACAGATCAGGAGTAAGTTCTTCTGTTTTCAGACGTGTCTCCATCTCTACAAGAATAGCAATCTTGTCAATAAACCACGGATCAATCATTGTGATCTGATGGATCTTTTCATAGCTGTAGCCTCTGCGGATTGCCTCTGCAATGCGGAAGATTCTGCGGTCATCGACAATACTCATCTGCTCCTCAAACTCATCTGCCGTCAGCTTGCTGTACTCATCTGTTACAAGGCTGTCAACATGCTGCTCAAGAGAACGAAGTGCCTTCATAAGACCACCCTCGAAGTTATCACAGATTGCCATAACTTCTCCTGTTGCCTTCATCTGTGTTGTCAGCTTTCTTGATGCACTGATAAACTTATCAAATGGCAGTCTCGGAATCTTGACAACGCAGTAGTCTAACATTGGTTCGAAACTTGCGAAGGTTTTCTTTGTGATAGCATTCGGAATCTCATCAAGAGTGTAGCCAAGTGCAATCTTTGCTGCAACCTTTGCAATCGGATAACCTGTTGCCTTTGATGCCAGTGCAGAGGAACGGCTTACACGCGGGTTTACCTCAATAACACAATACTCAAAGCTGTCTGGCTTTAATGCGTACTGAACGTTACATCCTCCAGTAATCTTTAACTCACTGATGATATTTAACGCTGAGGTACGAAGCATCTGATATTCCTTATCGCCAAGCGTCTGAGACGGTGCAACAACTATACTATCTCCTGTATGAACACCAACAGGGTCAATGTTTTCCATGTTGCAGACTGTAATTACATTTCCTGCACCATCACGCATTACCTCGTACTCAATCTCTTTCCATCCTGCGATGCAGCGCTCAACCAAAACCTCACCTACACGTGAAAGACGAAGACCATTTCCTAAAATTTCCTCCATCTGCTCTTTGTCATATGCGATTCCGCCGCCGCTTCCTCCAAGTGTGTAGGCAGGACGAAGAACAACTGGATAACCGATCTGTTCTGCAAATTCAAGACCATCTGGAATGTTGTGAACAACCTTAGATGCTGCACAAGGCTCTCCAATCTTTTCCATTGTATCCTTAAATTCCTGACGATCCTCTGCCTTTCTGATCGTCTCTGGTGTAGTACCAATCAAACGGCATCCATATTTTTCAAGAATACCTTTCTCTGCAAGCTCCATACCAAGATTTAGACCAGCCTGACCTCCCAGTGTCGGAAGAACACTGTCAGGACGCTCTTTTTCGATAATCTGCTCTAACACCTCTGCTGTTAACGGCTCGATATAGACATGATCAGCAATTCTTTTATCTGTCATAATCGTCGCTGGATTAGAGTTTACAAGAACAACTGATACACCCTCCTCCTTTAATGAACGGCAGGCCTGTGTACCTGCATAGTCAAACTCTGCTGCCTGGCCGATGACAATCGGACCCGAACCAATTACAAGAACCTTCTTTATACTGCTATCCTTTGGCATTGCTGTGTTTCCTCCTGTCGTCTATTATTTATTTTTTCCTGCTGCCATCATATCCAAAAACCTGTCAAACAGGTACGCACTGTCCTGCGGTCCCGGGCAAGCCTCCGGATGATACTGAACTGTAAAAATGTTCTTTCCTGTATAAGAAAGACCTTCATTTGTTCCATCGTTTACATTTACAAATGCCGGCACAGCAACCTTTGGATCAAGCTTGTCGGTATCTACAACATAGCCATGATTTTGAGAGGTAATATAAACTCTTCCTGTCTTTAAATCCTTTACCGGATGATTGCCGCCGCGATGACCATATTTCATCTTATGTGTATCAATACCATTTGCCAGTGCCATCAGCTGATGGCCAAGACAAATTGCAAAAATCGGAACATTAGAATCATACAGCTTTTTGATCTCCTTAATGATCTCTGTACACTCCTTCGGGTCTCCAGGACCGTTTGAAAGCATAATGCCATCAGGATTTGCCGCAAGAATATCCTCTGCTTTTGTGTCAGCAGGATAAATGGTAACTTCACAACCTCTCTTATGCAGTGAGTCGCCAATATTTTTCTTTGCACCAAGATCAAGAAGTGCTACCTTGTAGCCATCTCCCGGCAATACTTCTCTTTCCTTACATGTAGTTGCCATTACTACGCCAGTCGGGGAATATGCCTTAAGCTTTGGAAGGATCTCCTCCAAGTCAAAATCCTCTCTGCGTGTAATCATACCATTCATGGTTCCCTTCTCACGCAAAAGCTGTGTCAATGCTCTAGTATCAATTCCACAGATTCCTGGAATTTCATTTTTCTCAAGAAACTCCTGAATAGTTCCCTGACTTCTGAAGTTGCTTGGCATACGGGACAACTCACGTACAATATAGCCATCCGGCCACGGACGCTTTGACTCCATATCCTCATAACAGATTCCATAATTACCGATCAGCGGATAAGTCATTACAACAGCCTGACCCGCATAAGAAGGATCTGTAAGTACCTCTAGGTAGCCTGTCATTGAAGTATTAAAAACAATCTCACTGATGATTTCTTTATCTGCGCCAATCGCTGTACCTGTAAATACATGTCCATCCTCTAAAATTAGAAATGCCTTCATTGGTTCACCATGCCCTTTCGCCAAAAATAAAGACGGTACACATACGTGCACCGTCCGCAATTCTCTATCCAGGCGGTACCTCGCCTTGAATTTTGTTGTTATCTAAAATATAGTACCATGGATAAATTATTTTTTCAAGTCCTAAAACAAATTTCTGCATAATTGCAAAATTTTTGTGCTCTTTATTTATGTGCACCGTTCAATTCCTACAAAATAATCAGTTTTCGAACTCAACATAGATTTCAAACGTACTGCCCTTTCGTTCCTTTGAAACAACTTTGCCCTCACGGCTCTTAATGCGCTCCGCATTCTTATAATTTTTGGACATAGCCAACGCCGGAACAATTGTATAGTAATACGAAAATGGAAGCTGTCCCTCAATGATCGTCACACTATCTCCTATATTTAAGACATCGCGCTCCATATGAAACAATTCTTTTCTCATCTCAAAACCTCACAATTGCTTACTTTACAACAACTGCATTAAATGGTAAGATCTCAACCTTGCCGCTTACTGCCTCGCCGTTTAAAAGATTAGTTCCATTTTTTGCCAACTGAACAGTTGCAGGCGTTGCGTTATAGTTGACATAGAAATCAAAGGTGCTGCCATCTTCTGCTGTACGTGTCAGATACTCTACTCCCTCTGGAAGCTCTTTTTCCTTAATACCGCATTCTGACCAGATTGGTGTAAAGAATTTAATCAGATCCGTCTCTTCCATTCTTGTTCCAATATAATATGCCTTTCCCTTTCCATAGGAGTGTACAGTTACTGCCGGCATACCTGCATAGAAATCGCTCTCGTATGTACCAAGAACTTCTGCCCCTGTAAGCTTAATCAACTCACAGTAATCCTTTACTAAAGCCTTGTTTCCATCCTTCATCAAAACTGAATTTGAATCCGTTGGATATAATGTGTCAAGCTCTTCAGCATACAGACCAAAGACCTCTCCAAGACCTGCGCCCGGAAAGCCGCCTAAGTATGCCAGCGTATTTTCATTTACATATGCAGTCAGATATGTTGCCACTACTGTTCCACCATTTTTTACATATTCCTTTAACCATTCACCAGCCTCCTTGGATACAGCATAATACATTGGCAGTACAACAAGACTGTATGAAGACAAATCCTCAAGTGGGAATACTATATCTGCATTGATGCCCTTCTTTAAATGAATATTGTAAAATTTGCGTACTTCCTTCTCATAATTTTTAGTATCACGCGCCATGCCCTGCATGTCCTTAATCGCCCAGCGGTTGCTCCAATCAAAAAGAACAGCAGCCTTTGACGTTACCTTTGAACCTGTAACTGGTGCCAACTTCTTTAAAATTTCTCCAACCTCTGATACTTCTTTGAATACTCTTGTGTCATCTCTTCCAAGATGATCTACAACAGCGCCATGGAACTGTTCCGCTGCACCGCGACCTTTTCTCCACTGGAAATACTGAACTGTATCGCTTCCACAGCCAATTGTCTGAATGCTGCTTGCGCGAAGGATGCCCGGACGCTTTAATTTATTAAATGAATGCCAGTTAACAAGACTTGGTGTGCTCTCCATAAGCATAAATGGCTTATCCTTCTTTAAGCTTCTCATAACTGTATGATCAAAGCTAAGCTCTGCCGCAGTATCTGCCGGTGTCTCATAATCATTATTCCAGCTCGGATAACCATCCCACGAAATAATATCAATCTCCTTTGCCAGATCCACATAATCTAACTGCTCAAACAGCTTCATAAAGTTTGCTGTTGCTGGAACCTGAGGCGTATACTTCTTTAAAATTCTGCGCTCAAATGCAAGGTAATCTTTCATATTCCAGGAGTTAAAACGCTTCCAATCCAAATTTAATCCCAGAATAGAATGCTCTCCATTGTCATACGGCGGCTCTATCTGCTCAAAAGAGTCAAAACGGCGGCTCCAGAAGGAGGTCCACCACTGCTTATTCAGTTCTTCAATGTTATTGTGATACTTCTCTCTTAAATATTCCTGAAACCGCTTTTTACAGTTTTCACAATAGCACTCTCCTCCAAACTCATTTGAAATATGCCATAAAATGAGTCCTGGATGATTTCCAAATTCCTGCGCAAGCTTTGTATCCATCTTCTCAACAAGTGAGCGGTATTCTAAAGAACTCATGCAGTGATTGTGTCTGCCGCTGTGATGATTTCTGCGTCCATCTTTCTCGACGCGAAGAACGGACGGATATTTTTCATCCATCCATGCCGGTCTGGCTCCTGTCGGCGTTGCCAAAACAGTATAAATACCATTTTCATATAATTTATCCATGATATCATGAAGCCATCCAAACTGGAAGTTTCCTTCCTGCGGCTCAAGTGCAGACCAGGAAAATACACCGACTGTTACCGTGTTTACTCCTGCCTTTTTCATCATTTTAATATCCTCCTCAAGGATATCAGGACGATCCAGCCACTGGTCTGGATTGTAGTCGCCTCCGTGCAGGAGAGCTGGGATTTTTGGAAATAAAACAGACATATTCTTTTTCCTTTCGTGAATTTATTTATATGATACCAGGGTCAAAAGCTCCAAAAGCCGTTCGTGCTTGCACGATTAGGTT